>CEUZ01127277.1_pt1 | contig 11722 bp, 10 predicted proteins | sample 361511 | NCBI WGS metagenome assembly CEUZ01 (sample SAMEA2622822, study PRJEB7988) | marine metagenome | biome: marine biome (ENVO:00000447); feature: surface water layer (ENVO:00002042); material: "saline water (ENVO:00002010), including plankton (ENVO:xxxxxxxx)" | depth 5 m
AAGGGGCAAAGCCTGAAACAAAAGTATTTAGACTGGCAAAGAGGCGGTAAAGAATATTGAGTGAATAAGTAGGCCTTTCAAATAACTACAGTCTATTAACTATCTTAGGAGCAAACAGCCCACACAAACACAAAAAAATTGTACAAATATAATATTAAGTAAAAAATAATTTTATACGACGCCTATATCAAAGCGAAAACAAAAACAAGAAAACTACGAGGTTGTTGGAACTGTTAAGAATTCAAAAAGCTCCAGAGCTTTTTGAACCTGCTTCCAATAATTGGAGAATCTCTTAAAATTGATTTTAATTCACGCCCGTTATTTTTGTCATTGAAGAATTGAGGGGCGCTTTTCAAGGCTAGCAAGAGGTGGTTTTCTGAAATGCCAAGTTGTGTTGGTCTCCAGAACACTTGGCAAGTGTCAAGATCGCTGATAAGCTGCTCAACCCCTTCTTCACAATGCCATGCTATAATAACGGAAGCTAATGCTACTCCTCCGCCATGTACCCACCCTCTATTGTTTGTTGATTCGACACATTGCCAAAAAACGTGATCACTACCGGGGGCGTATGGACTTTGTATGCTGTTGGAATCCCTTTTCTGAATTGACTCCATTATAAATTTGATGCTTTTGGAAGTAAGGTTGCCGTTTGCTCCAAGAGTATTAGGAAAAAACCCAACAATTTCGTTCCTTTGGTTGCGAACAGAAAGTGTTTTTGATGGGTCTACTGGTGGGGAAAGATTCCTTTTGGAAGAATATTCCCATTCAGAAATCCCTGCTTGGCTGCAAAGTATATCTCCAAGTCCAGCCGTGTTAAGGTGTGAAGGGGCTTTTCTGATAACTGAATAGTCAATTACAACATGGTGTGCATCTAGCCATGGCCAATCTTCTACGGTGCCAACTGTAGAGAATCCTTTCCATTTGGCAAAAACACTGTGAATTATAGCGCCTGTAGATACAATGGTAGGAACTAATATTAAAGGAATAGAAGTTTTTAGAGCAACATATTTTGCGGCATCTAGAACTATTCCGCCTCCAATTGCAACAATTAGTTTAGTTCCGTTTGGAACAGACGACGAGAGAGTTTCTAATTGAGTCCAGTCAAGAGTGTTAATAAACTTAAATCCAATTGGGGGTGAAGAAAGAGCATGCCGAGTTGATTCCAAGGAACTGGGGCTTGTAACCACGAAGTATGGTGGCCATACACTACTTTCTTCTTTTAATAGATTTTCTCCATATCGTATGTCATATTTTGAGGCCGGAGTAGCGTCTGATTGCCCTCCGCTCCAGCCCCCTCTTGGCAAATCCAACATCAATAACACCAATTATAAAAGTTTAATTTAGAGTTTATTTTGTTTACACAGTAAATACTAGCCCCGCTTTAGAGTCTTTCAATCTTCCTGTAGGACTAAAGAATCTAACCATGCTGTAATTTCATCATGTTTTATAAGCCCAACCTTGCGAAAATGAACTTCGCCATTTTGGTCGATAAAGAATGTTACAGGTAAGGCAAGAACACCATAATCGATAGTAATTTTAGCTCCTGGATCTCTTCCTATAGGAAAATCCAAATTGAAATTATTTATATAATTTAAAGTGGCTTCTTCTGGGGCGTTAATTACGGGAGAGTCGATACCTACTACTAGTACTCCTTGGTCCTTGTACTTGCTCCAGATTTCTTGCAGAATAGGTGATTCTTCGGCACATGGAGGGCAATAGGGGTTCCAAAAGTTGAGTATAATGGGGTGTCCTAGTCTATTTGAAAGTTTAAAATATTCGCCAGAAGTAAGTAGCACGTTGAAATTAGGAGCAGGCTTGCCTACGGTGGAAGCTCCACTTAATGCAGTGATCGGTGCTTTTTTATACATTCCGAACCCTATAAAAACAACTGCAGACATGAAAAGTACAAATGTGAAAAACACCACAGCATATATTCTAAAATTAGTAGTCAAGATTTATAGCCGCCAGTGTTTTAGTTGTTTTTTTGCGAACATAAGACACTTCCATTATTCTTAAGAAATTCTATTTCATTTTCCGGTAAGTTGGCGAACCCTCTAAGAAGTTCATATGTGTGTTGACCTAATAAAGGAGGAGGAGTTTCGTTTGAGACTGAACGTGGAGTTGTGTGCTGAAGTGCATTTGCCAATAAAGGTAAATTACCAATACTTGGGTGGTTAACATTCCATATGTTATTGCGATCTTTTGTTATCTCCATTTCGAACACGTCGTCGATGTTGTTTATTGGAGAAGAAGGGATGTTAAATTCTGAAAAAGCTTTTAACCAATAGGACCTACTGTATTTAGAAAATATTTTCGCCAAAATGCATATAAGATCTTCTCTGTTTGTAACGCGATTACTGTTTGTAGCAAATCTAGGGTTGTTTGTTAGAGAAGAAGAAGAAAGCAGGTCAATAAGCCTTCCATACTGTTTTTCAGTAACAACTGCCAAGGTGAACCAAGAATCTTTGGCTTTAAAGGCTTGGTATGGGACAATTTGGGGGTGTTCGCTACCTAACCTTGTGGGAATTTTGCCATTTATAAGAAATGTTTCGCCTATGTTTATAGAGCTCATTAGCGCTACGTCAAACAAAGACAAATCTATGAATTGTCCTTCATGAGAGCGACCTAGCTGTATCAGTGCGGCTAAGATTCCAGAAACGCCAGTAAGACCTGTTAACACATCTAACCATGCAACGCCTATTCTGACAGGTTTGTCTTCGTTCTTTGGCCCAGTAACGCTCATTATTCCCGTTAAGGCTTGCATAGTTAAATCTAATGCGGGCGAATTTTGCACTGGATTTGTACCATTACCGAAACCTGTTATAGATAAATGAATTATTTTTGGATTAAAAGATTTGATATTATCGTAATCCAATCCGTATTTTTTCTTTCTATCAGGCTTGAAATTTTCGACAAGAACATCAGATTTTTGAATTAATTTATACAAGAGCTTAAGGCCCTCATCGGAACCAATATCTAAAGCGAGGCTTTTTTTACCCCTGTTAACAGAAATAAAATACGGGCTTTCATGGGCAATAAAAGGTGGCCCCCACGACCTTGTAGGATCACCTGATATCGGTTCAACCTTAATAACATCTGCCCCCATGTCAGAAAGCATTTGGGTACAAAAAGGACCCGAAACGATTGTCGAAAGGTCTAAAACTGTTATTCCTGTAAGAGCCTTCATCGAATATCCTTTGTATTTATTTGACTAGCATGGCTTACAATAAACCTGTTCAAAAGGCAGGGTCGCCGGTGATAGTTTTGCCTAAAATTAACGTGTGTATATCATAAGTTCCTTCATAGGTGTCGACTGTTTCTAGATTTAACATATGCCTAATTACGTTTCCAGATAAAGTAATTCCATGTGCGGCTAAAATCTCTCTTGCGCTTCTTGCTGAAACTAGAGCCGCTCTGGCATTCTCTCTTTTTGCCAATGAAATTTGAGCAATAGAGGGCATGCCCTTAGTTAAAAGAAGCGAAAGCTGATAGGATAGTAATAGGCCTTTAGTATGCATTGAAACCATGTCGGCAAGCTTGTTCTGAATCAATTGTTTTGAAGATAGACTGGTCCCAAAAGTAAACCTAGATTTAGAAAATGAAAGCGCTTCTTCATAAACTGATTCAAGCGTTCCTAAAACACCCCAACAAATGCCATACCTTGCCTGTGCTAGACAAGATAAAGCCGGGGAGAGCCCCGAAGCCCCAGGTAGCTTGTGGGATAAAGGCACTGCTACGTTGTCTAATTCGATATGCGCTGTTGGAGACAGCCTCAGGCTCATTTTGTCTTCAATTGGGCATATCTTCAAACCGCTTGAATCGGTTGGGATGACGAAACCAGATATAGATTTGGTTTTTGCTTCTTTAGCCCACACTATTGCCAGGTTAGCGAAGGTGGCATTTGTGACCCAAGACTTTTGGCCGGATATAATATATTTGTCGCCCTTTTTAGTATAAGTGGTTTTCATTCCACCCGGATCGGAACCGCCGCCTTCTTCAGTTAACGCAAAACATCCGACAACAGCACCTTTTTGAAGTTGCTCCAAATAGATGTTTTTTAAATAGGCTGAGCCGTATTGATTTATCGGATAAATCGTCAAAGCATTTTGAACACTTACCATGCTTCTAATGCCGGAATCAATCCGTTCTAGCTCATACATGAGTAAACCATATTCTAGATAATTTAAAGGAGAGTTGTTATTGATTGGTTTAAGTTCTCCAAAAGCCCCAATGTTTGCCAAAACGTCTTTAATTTCATTGGCAAACCTGTTTTCATTCCATAAGGTATTAATCTGAGAAGCTAAATTTCTATCTAAAACCTCACGGATATTGTTCTGAAACCGAACAGATGATTCCGGAAAACCGTCTTTTATGTTGTAAAAATCTAGCAAAGTATCCTCACTTTAATGGTTATAATTGCCTTATCCCAATTAATGAAGCAGTAACGAGTAGGCGGTGATCGTATTTATACTTTGGAACACAGGTTACCAGTGTGATTTCAGCTATTTGTGAATTTGTCAATTTTAAATAATCTTCATGGACCACCTCTGTTTTATAAGCTTGGTAGAGAAATTGATGGTCGTTGGTGTTAATCATAACAAATACCTGTTGGTTATCTTTTAACAAATCAACAATTAGTGGTAAGTCGTTGAAAATATTCCCTTCATTAGTTAATAAAGTTTCATAATGCCCAAAATACCACCCTTGTTTGAGCTCTCCGGGAGTTGAAGTTATGGGAATATGGCCAACTATCCTGTTAGGAGTTTCCCAAGAAAGACTTTCGTTTAGTGTTGTTATGGTTAGGGGTTCTATATCAGCTGTTAAATCAATTAGCGGTATGAATAAGTTGTTTGGTTTATCAGATTCATTGAAGCTGAACTCGTGTACTGGAGAAAAAAGGTCTATTTCGATGGGTTGTTTATTAGGCAGGGGTGAATTATTGGCCGGAAGTAGAATCATTGTTTTTTTACCAGTATTATTGTCTTCTTTTCTCATTTGTGCTGTAACAGTGGGGCTGGCTGGAACCGCCTGCGTAGTTGTAGGCATTGCATGAGTTGTTACATCTTTTGATAAAGGGAAAGTATTATCGCGGCTAGAAGTGGTGGTTGATGTAATTATAGCGGTGGGAGTTGAAATAATTTGAGGCGATGATGAAGTACTATGCTTGGTATTAATAGTCTCGGCGACAACCTTCTTTTTTATGTGATTATCTGTAGTTTCCTTAGGCTTGGGCAAATTGCTATCGGCGCTATTTGGGACACTTTTGCTATTGGAATATGGAGCGTTTGCGCTAGGCTCCGACTCTTGCTTTAAAGGTGTTGTTTTGATGATTGGTTTTGGCTTTGCGATTTCGTAATCAAGTGAAGCCATTTTTGAAGAATCCACCGATTGGATAACGTAAAAGTAAAGCGCTGTGCTAAAAAAAACAGTTCCCATTACAGCTATGCCAACCCCTGCCCATAAAAGCAACCTGTTGTTTATTTTTACAAAACCCAAACCCTGCTCCTTATTCTATTATTATAAATCTTAAATAAAGGATATGGACATATTTATCAAAAGAAAGGCTAAATCTAAACTGCAATAACGCCATGAGGCGAAATGTATTATTTAGGAAGATGCAATTTCATATGATTTTGCGGTTTTCAACAACAATGATTCGTTTAATGGTGCAGACATTAACTGGAGCCCAATCGGTAATCCGTTATCAAACCCGCAAGGCAAGGATATTGCTGGAATTCCAGCAATATTTGCTGGAATTGTTAGCACATCGCTCAGATACATCTCAACAGGATTAGATGTTTTTGATCCTCTTTTAAAAGCAACAGTAGGGGATGTTGGTGTAATCAAAATATCATAAGATTTAAAAACCTCGTTAAATTCTTGGCTAATAAGCGTCCTTACTTTTTGAGCTTTAAGGTAATAGGCGTCGTAATAACCGGACGACAAAGCATATGTCCCAATCATTATTCTTCTTTTTACTTCGCTGCCAAAGCCCTCTCCCCGAGTTGATTCTAACGCATCCCACATAGTGCCAGATGTTTCAGAACTATATCCATATTTAACCCCGTCATATCGAGCTAAATTAGCAGATGCTTCAGATGGGGCGATAATATAATAGACAGAAAGGGCATATTTTGTGTGTGGCAATGAAACCTCTTCAATTTTTGCTCCAAGCTTTTCAAAAAGAGCGATAGCTGATTGAACCGATTCGTTTACTGAGGGCTCAATCCCACTAACAAAATATTCTTTTGGTATGCCTACACGCAAGCCTTTGATTGCAGGTTCGGTAATTGATTTTGCGTCATAACAAGCATTGTGTTTGATTGATGTTGAATCTTTTTCATCATGGCCGGATAGAACCGACAAGACAGAAGCAGAATCGTCAACAGTTTTCGTAAGAGGACCGATTTGGTCCAATGAACTTGCAAAAGCAACTAGCCCGTATCTACTAACTAGACCATATGTTGGCTTAAGTCCAACAGTACCACATAGTGATGCAGGCTGGCGTATACTGCCTCCTGTATCTGAGCCTATAGAAAACACGCATTCATCTGCTGCCACAGCAGCCGCTGCTCCTCCACTACTGCCCCCGGGCACCCGTGAATAGTCGACGGGATTAGAGGTTGGGTGAAAAGATGAATTTTCAGTAGAAGACCCCATTGCAAATTCATCTAGATTTGCTTTTGCAAGTAAAACAGCACCGCTATTGTACAGCTTATCTACCACAGTAGCGTTATATGGCGGAATAAAGTCCTGAAGCATTTTTGACGCACATGTTGTTTTAATTCCCTTTGTACAGATATTGTCTTTAATCACCATTGGGATTCCTGTTAGCTCGGTTGCTAATCCTTCAGATATTTGTTTATCAGCAGCCCTGGCTTGGTTTAAAGCAAGTTCGGGTTCAACGGTAATCAATGCACGGAGATGTGGTTCAATTGATTCTATTTTTTCAAGGTAGGCCTGGGTGAGTTCAACAGAAGAAACCTCTTTTGCAAGCAAAAGTTGGTTAGCTTGGTTTATAGATAATTTTGTTAATGAAGAAGACATGATAATTAATTTAATACACGCCTAACTTTGATAAAATTATTGTCGGTATTTGGAGAATTACTAAGGATTTTTGTAGCGGGTAGTGAATCATAAGCGATATCTTCTCTCAAGACGTTTTGGTTTTGAACATTCCAACCTGTAGGCTCTACGCTTGATGTATCTAGGGTTTCCAAATCAGAAAAATATTCGAATATGTTTTTTAAATCATCTTGAAGAGATTTGATTTCTTTTTCGGATAAACGTATCCTGCAAAGCTTAGCAATGGACCGTACTTCGTTTAATGATAATTCCATTTTTAAACCTCGGTTCTACCTATAAATTACTTTAATCAATGACTTTTTATTGTAAATGAACACATAGTGAATATTCAACAAACGTAATTTATAGAACTTAAACTCGTTTGACTGTACCTCTTGCTGGATGCTAGCATGAATTTCGATTTCTAATTTAACGGAACGTATTAGCAGAAAAAAGAGGGCATGGTCCGGAGAAATTTTATGGATAACAAAAGGATGCGCAGGTACATAGTTTGGTTATTAATCGGAATACTAGTTATTGCCGGTGGGGTGTTAGGTAATGCATATTTGGGAAATGATGATGGGGCAGTAGTCCAAACGGCAAAAAACACGCAAACCTCTAACGGAAGCGTTGAAGAACCAGATGGTGCAAATCGAGAAAGCGCAAGAAACCTTGTATATGCAAGGTCAAGCCATACGGCAACAACACTGAGCGATGGAAAAATATTAGTTGTGGGAGGACTTGGTTCAGACAAAAAGCCAATGTCTAGAGTAGAAATCTATGATCCAAAAACGGACACTTGGATAACAACCACTGATTGTAGATCTCCTAGGGCAGATCATACTGCAACGCTATTAAAATCAGGAAATGTTCTGGTGGTAGGAGGAACAAGTGATGTCGGCGTAGCATCAACTGCAGAAATATTTGACCCCAAGACAAAATCTTGGGAATACGCAGGAAGAATGTATTTTGCGAGGCAGACACATCGAGCAACATTATTAAATGATGGCAGAGTGTTGATAACTGGAGGAAAAGGAGTAAATAAAGCGATTGATGCTGTTGAATTATATAATCCCATCACAAAAGCTTGGTCTAGAGCAGGGAGTTTGAATTTTCCAAAATATGGGCATACAGCAACGCTGTTGCCTGACGGAAATGTGTTAGTTGCTGGAGGCGGAGAAGGATTTGTCAGGCAGGTTCATGGAGAAATATTTTATCCTGAATCGTCGACATGGAGGTCTTTAACTTCTGTAATGGATGTAGGGAGAGGTGGGCATACAGCAACGCTAGTAGGTGATGGAACGATATTATTTGTCGGAGGAACACAAGATTCAAACCGATCGTCAGTTTACAGCATATCTAATGAAGCATGGGCAATTGGCGCAACGACAGAAAAGGTAAGAGATAACCACACAGCGACCTTGATGAAAGATGGTCGTGTGTTGATTGCTGGGGGGGGGTTAACAACCATGTCAGCTGAATTATATAATCCAGAGGACCAAACATGGAGCCCTGCAGGAGATATGAATATCAGCAGGAGAGAGCACACCGCCACTCTTCTAAATAACGGTAACATTTTGATTGTTGGAGGCCAGCACGGCGGTCAAATAACAAGCTTGGTCGAGATGTTTGACCCTAAAACTAATCGTTGGGATGCTTATAACTTACAGGGACAATGGATTGATGCAGGAGTAATGCATATACCTCGCAAGAACCACACCTCGACTTTATTGCCCGATGGATCTGTTTTAGTAACTGGGGGAATAACCAGGGTGGATGAGTTAGATGAAAGAGGAGCGACCCAATTATTAGCCGAAGCGGAAAGATATCTTGTTGATGGGATTAAATCATGGACAAAAGCTGGCAAAATGTCATCCATGCGGACGGGCCACACAGCTTCTTTGTTGACTAATGGCAAAGTTTTGATTGTAGGTGGGGCCACCGTCAATTCTGCAACAGATAAACAAGACCAAAAAGAATTAAAACACCTGCATTTAACAGAAATGTATGACTATAAAACGAACACTTGGACAGAATCACCTCCTATGAAAGTGGCTAGGTGGGAGCATACATCCACCGCCTTGCCATCAGGAGATATTTTAGTTGTAGGTGGAGAAAATTCTGAAGGATTGCTATCCTCAACAGAACTATTCGACGTTGAAAATAATGAATGGGTTGTTCTTGATAATTTATCCTATCCGCGAGCAAGGCATGTCGCAGTATTGCTTTCTAGTAATAAAGTACTTGTTGCAGGAGGAGGGAGCGAGAGTGCCGAAATCTATGATGTTGAATCCAAACAATGGACAAAAATTGGAGGTTTAAGCCAGAACCTTAATTTGTCTGCTGCCTCTGCATTGCCGGGCGGAAAAGCGATAATAGTTGGCGGGTATGGGACAGAAGGAGCCCAGTACCAGGTTGAGATTTATAATCCAGAGTTTGACACATGGAATATGGGCCCGAAGATTCCTAAGCCGAGAGTGAGAGCGTCTTTCTTAGAGCTGGACAAGAATGCGCTTCTTCTAGCTGGAGGGAATCAAGACACACATTCATGGATATTCGACACCTCTACATTGACTTGGACGAAGGCAGCGAAGATGTTCACGGCCAGGACGGGTCAGGCGGCAACCAAAATAAGCGAAGGAAGAATATTGGTTTCTGGAGGAGAAAACCGTAAGGGCCAAATGGAGTCATCCTCTGAAGAATATGTGTTGATTAAAGACTAATTCAATTGATTCTTTAATTGTAACTATCCATTGCACTATCTAGATTTGTGTTCAGAGAGCAGGTGATTGCTTTACACGCCTTTTCTATAGTCGTTGATATAATCTCGTGTTCGTGATCAGGTATGATTCCTAGAACATGGTCAATCTGGTTGCCACTATTAGTTGGCGGACCAATCCCTATTCTTAATCTAGGGAAGCTTATTGTTTCTAAGCTGGATATAATTGATTTAAGTCCATTATGCCCTCCGGAACTCCCGGTTAGGCGTATTCTTAATTTACCGATTTCAATATTTAGGTCATCCAAAACGACCAATATTTCGGTTGGGCCAATATTATGTTTATGCATAGCCAATTTAATATTGGGACCGCTGTTGTTTATAAAAGAAGCGGGCTTGAATAAACGAACTTTTTTGCCCGAAATTCTGCTTTCTACCATTAATCCAAATGAGGTGTTTGTACGTTTAATTATTTTACTTTGAGAAACAAGGTTATCAACAACCATGAACCCAAGATTATGTCTTGTATTAGCATAAATGTGTCCAGGATTGCCTAATCCTACAATCATTTTGATTTGTTCTTGTAGCATGCTAACTCACTTTATTTAAAATGGATTATTTAACCATTCGACTTGCCGCCGGTTTTACTGATTAAACTTATGTCTGTGATGCACATGGTTTTATCGATTCCTTTACACATGTCATAAATTGTCAATGCAGCAATTGAAACAGCGGTTAATGCTTCCATTTCTACTCCGGTTTTATCTTCGGCTTTTGCTGTAGAAGTTATCGAGATCATAGCTTCATTTATGTAAGTAAATTCAACCTTCACATCATTAAGCTTTATTTGGTGGCATAAGGGAATTAAATTGGGAGTAGACTTAGCCGCCATAATTCCAGCAATTCTTGCCACTCCTAAAACATCCCCTTTTACTAGTTGGTTGTCTTTTATTGTTAACACAGTAGAAGGCTTCATTTTTATGTATCCTTGCGCTACTGCTGTTCTTTTTGTATCGGGTTTCTCAGAAATATCAACCATAGATGATTTTCCCGAGGTATCGACGTGGGTAAGGTTATGTGTTTCATTATTCATTTTTTCAACCTCTTTGTTTGCTAATTGATCAGCCTCTTCGTTAAGCTCATCGCCAGAGTGACCTTTTACCCACTTCCACGTAATATTAAGGTCTTTAATCAACGCATCGAGCTGTTTCCATAATTCTAAATTTGCATTTCTTTTCCAATTACGAGTTATAGAGTTTATTACATATTGACTGTCGCTAAATACTGTTGCAGCCTGTCCTGGGCTAAGAGTTTCTAAAGCACGAATCACAGCGGTTAATTCCATTTGGTTATTCGTAGTGGTTTCCTTAGAACCCGAAATTTGTGATTTGGTTCCTTGGTTTATTATAATGGCTGCCCAACCTCCTCTGCCTGGATTGCCCTTGCAAGCCCCGTCTGTATATATATCAATCATTTTGTTGTCCTAAACATGAAATAAATTGTCAAAAATTATTTCCAGTTATCCACCGATTTTATACATTTCTACGCGTCTTGGTTTGTCTGTTTGGTTTGGCTTATCTTTTTGCAAAGACCGTAGCTCTGAATATCTGTCTGTGCGATTTTTCCACACATTTCCAATAATATCTGCTATTTCAGTATCGCTAAGCCCCGATCTCATTGGGGTTTTTAAGTCTGTACCTAATTGTGTAAATAAACATGTGGCCAGCTTTCCTTCGGGAGACAACCTTAATCTGGTACAGTCGCTACAAAAAGGTTGTGTGATTGAAGATATGATTCCTATTTCGTTACCGCTGTGTTTGTATTGGTATCGGGCTGCAACTTCTCCTCGATAATTGTTAGGTAAGGGTTCAAGTGGCAATTCTTCACCAATTTTAGAGAGTATTTCTTTTGCAGAAACAACATCTTTAGCGCTCCAAC
>CEUZ01082068.1_pt1 | contig 11718 bp, 10 predicted proteins | sample 361511 | NCBI WGS metagenome assembly CEUZ01 (sample SAMEA2622822, study PRJEB7988) | marine metagenome | biome: marine biome (ENVO:00000447); feature: surface water layer (ENVO:00002042); material: "saline water (ENVO:00002010), including plankton (ENVO:xxxxxxxx)" | depth 5 m
GTAAATCCATATATCATCTATAAATTTAGGCTATGAAAAATGATTTGCTATTTGATGTAGTCGTAATTGGTGGTGGGCATGCCGGGTGTGAAGCTGCTGCTGCCTCGGCACGAATGGGAATTAACACTGCTTTGTTTACTCACAAAATAGAAACTATAGGTGAGATGTCATGCAATCCAGCCATTGGAGGGCTAGGGAAAGGTCATCTCGTTAAAGAGATAGATGCTCTTGATGGAGTAATGGGGGTGGTTGCTGATAAATCAGGAATTCAATTTAGATTGTTAAACAGAAGTAGAGGACCAGCTGTAAGAGGTCCTAGAACTCAGTCGGATCGAGCTTTATATAAGAAATATATGCAAAAAACTCTTCTAAGTTATTGTAATTTAAAGGTTTTTTCAGACCCCGTAAATGAGTTCATTTTTCATAAAAACCAGGTGGTTGGGTTTCATACAAAGTCAGGAAAAAAAATAAATTGTAAAAAAATGATTTTAACAACAGGAACTTTTTTAAACGGTCTTATTCATATTGGTGACGAAAGAACTCCCGCAGGACGTCATAATGAAAAACCATCTACAGGGTTAAGCGAACAGTTAAAAAAGTTTCAAATGAAATTAGGAAGATTAAAAACTGGAACTCCACCAAGATTGGATGGGTCCACAATCAATTATGAAAATTTAGAAAAGCAAGATGCTGATACCCATCCAGAATATTTTTCTTTTTTAACGAAAAAAACTTATAATAAGCAAATTGCTTGCAGCGTTACTTATACAAATAAAAAAGCTCATGAGATTATAAAAAAGAATTTGAAAAAAAGCGCAATGTATTCAGGAAGCATCAAAGGTGTTGGTCCAAGATATTGTCCTTCTATTGAAGATAAAATTGTAAAATTTTCTGATAAGACAAGACACCAAATTTTTTTGGAACCCGAAGGTTTAAATGACAAAACTGTTTACCCAAATGGTATATCAACATCTCTACCTGCTGATGTGCAAGCTGAAATATTAAGTAAAATCAATGGGTTAGAGCAAGCTCACATTATTAGACCTGGATATGCCATTGAGTATGATTATGTTGATCCCAGAGAGTTAAATTCCACATTAGAAACCAAGAAAATTAAATCTCTTTACTTAGCTGGTCAAATTAATGGAACAACAGGTTATGAAGAAGCTGCAGCCCAAGGACTTATGGCTGGAATTAATGCTGCGTTAGCAATAAAGAGGCTTGAGCCATTAGTTTTAGATCGTGCACAAGCATATATCGGTGTCATGATAGATGACTTAGTTACGAAAGGAGTTGCTGAACCTTATCGAATGTTTACATCTCGAGCTGAATACAGATTAAGTTTAAGAGCAGACAATGCAGATATAAGATTAACTCAATTAGGAATTAATATTGGCCTAGTTCAGGCTGAGAGGTCTAGCTTGTTTACTAAAAAAGTCAATAAAATCAATGAGTTAAGTAATACTCTTAAAAGTATAAGAATATCTCCAAATGAGGCTGAAAAATTCAATATAAAGGTAGCTAAAGATGGTGTTAAAAGATCAGCTTTTGAAATTTTATCTAGGAAGGGAGTTAATTTTAATAAATTGAGATCTATTTGGTCCAATATACCTCTAGCATCAAAAGGAGAAGAAGAACAAATAGAAATATCCGCTCATTATTCAGGGTATCTAGAAAAACAAGAAGCTGACATATTAACTTTTAGAAAAGATGAAAATTTAAAGATACCTAGTGATATTGATTACGATAAATTTAGTGGTCTATCTAATGAGGTAAAGGCTAAATTTAAGCAAACTAGACCAAAAACTCTAGGTCAAGCCTTAAGAATAGATGGAATTACCCCTGCAGCAGCATATTTGCTTCTTTCTCACGTGAAAAAAATGCCAAAAAAGCGTAAAATGGCATAGATGGACAGAAAGATACAAATAGACACATTCAGTAGATATTATCAAGTTTCACGTGAAACAATCACAAGTTTAATGAAATATGAAGAATTGTTATTGGAAGCCAATAAATCACTAAACCTTATTGGGAATTCGACGGTAAATTATATATGGCACAGACATTTTTTAGATTCAGTGCAAGCTATTGATTTTATTGATAAAAATCAAAAAACGTTGGTAGATCTAGGTTCTGGTGCTGGTTTTCCTGGATTAGTTATATCAGTTATAGCCAAAGATAGAAAAATTCCGCTAAAAATAAAAATAATAGAGAAAAGCAAAAAAAAAGTAATTTTTTTAAAGAAAGTTGTTAGTGAATTAAAACTTAACTCTGATGTAATAAATCAGAATGTCGAAGATGAAAAGTTTTGTTTTGATGACGACACGTTTGTAGCTAGAGCATTTAAACCAGTACCTAAAATTTTAGAACTTATTCACAATAAGGCACAAAATTTAAAAAAAATTATTATTTTTCTGGGAAAAAATGGCATGAGCGAGTTACTTCAAGCTTCAAAAAATTGGGATATCAAGTATAAGCAAAGCATGAGCGTTACAAGCAACGATTCGTTTATAATTGAAATTAATAAATTACTAAAAAAATAAAATTGAAAAATACTCAAATTATTTCTGTAATAAATCAAAAGGGTGGTGTTGGAAAAACTACAACAGTTATAAATTTATCTACTGCAATTTCTTTTTACAAAAAAAAAGTCCTAGTAATTGATCTCGATCCACAAGGTAATGCTACAACAGGATTTGGCTTATCAAATATTAGTAATGATAAAACGATATATGATGTATTGAATGGTAACTGTCGTTTTGAAGAAGCGATTCAAGATACCCAAATAGATAATCTAAAAATTGTATCTTCAAACGTTGATCTTTCAGGTCTAGAAGTAGAGACAGCCGCAGAAAACAGACGTGCATTTATTTTAAAAGATAAAATGGATGAATTTATTAGTAGTAACAAAAATGATTTTTCCTATATATTTATTGATTGCCCGCCATCCTTAAGTCTTTTAACAATAATGGCACTTGTTGCCGCTAAGTCTTTGATAGTACCATTACAAGCAGAGTTTTTTGCGTTAGAAGGATTAAGTCAATTAGTTAAAACAATAGATAGAATTAAAATGAAATTAAATCCAGCACTGAACATTAGAGGAGTTCTTTTAACTATGTTTGATAAAAGAAACAAATTGTCAACAGAAGTAGATACAGAAGCTCGAAAGTTTTTTAATAATAAAGTTTATCAAACAGTAATACCGCGAAACGTTAGGCTTTCTGAAGCTCCATCTCATGGTACTCCAGTTTTAATTTATGATAAACAATGTACTGGCAGTAAGTCTTATTTAAGTTTTACGGAAGAATTTTTAAAACAAGATGAGATAATGGAAACGGCTGCATAAATGGAAATGAAATTAAAAAAAGGTTTAGGTCGTGGATTGTCTTCATTACTAGGAGATTCATCAAAAAAACCTGAAACAAATAAAATTGCAATCAAAGATCTTGAAAGTAATAGATTTCAGCCAAGAAAAAAATTTGATAAAGAAAATCTTTTAGATTTAACTAATTCAATTAAAGAACAGGGTGTTATTCAGCCTATTATTGTTAGGCCAAGTAAGTCTGGAAGTGGTAAATATGAAATTATTGCTGGAGAAAGAAGATGGTTGGCTGCGCAAAACGCCGGTCTTCATGAAGTTCCAGTGGTCATTTTAGATGTAGATGATGTTAAATCATTAGAATTTGCAATTGTAGAAAACGTTCAAAGGCAAGATTTAAATTCAATCGAAGAAGCTAGAGGCTACCAAAGATTAATTGATGATTTTAATTATAATCAGGATAAACTATCTAAATTTATAGGAAAAAGCAGAAGTTACATAGCAAATTCACTAAGATTACTATCGCTGTCCAAAGAAATTTTACAAATGGTAGAAGAGAGTAAGCTGTCAGCAGGACATGCTAGATCTTTAATAGGGATATCAAATTCTGTAGATATTGCAAAAAAAATAGTACAAAAAAAACTTTCAGTAAGACAAACTGAAGCTTTAGCAAAACAGTTTCGTGAAAAAAAGTTTAAACTTGTACATAAAAAAGATTCAAATATATTGGAATTGCAAAAAGCTTTAGAAGATAAAATGGGATTAAATGTTTCAATCAATAACAAAAAAAATAATTCTGGAACAATTACCTTTGAATATAAAGATCTTGATCAATTAGATAAAATTATCAACACAATTAAGAATAATTACTAGCCTTTTTGCAGACATCTGAAAAAAAATTATAAAAAATAACTTTAGATATTTGAGGATTTTTTTTACATAAAGTTTCAGTATTATTCATCTCAATTAATATATTTTTAAGTTCTTTTAAACTCCAAAGAGATAGTTGTTTTTTTATTAAAGGCTTTTCCTTCCAGAAAATTGGTGGCTTAGTAGAATTTAACAAGCTGTCTAAATTATCGTATTTATTTTCTAACTCCTTTATATTTAATAATCTTTGCAGCTTATTATTAAGTATTCTCAGAAGATATACTTGATTAATTGCACCCGAATAAAATTCTGATAATATTTTTTTGTATTGAGTTGTATTTCCGCATAAACATTCATTGATAAAGGTATCAGTTTTGTATTCTCCAGAAAAATTAATTATTGATTTTATATCATCTATTTCTAATTTTTTATTATTTAATGAAAATGATTTTATCTTTTCGATTTCTTTTTTAATATTATTGCGATCCCCGTTTGATTTTTCAATTAATAAATTTGTTATTTCCCCTGACAAACTTAAATTATTTTTAAATGCTTCATTTCTAATAACAAATTGAAGATCTTTATCATTATCTAAATAGCATGGAACGCATACTGTTTTTTCATTTTTTTCAAAAAAATTCCTAATTTTAGATTTTTTTTCTAAAATTTCAGAAAAAATTATAAAAAACACATTTTCTAGATTTTTGTTATAAATAGTTTCAATTTGATCAATTATTTTATCTGATGCATTGTTAATTGTAATAATTTTACCACTTCCAAACAAAGAACCAGAATAAATTGATTCATAAAAATTTTCTTCATTATTTAGTATTTCATCTTCGTATAAAGTATTATATTCCATTCCATCGTCTTTCTTTTTTAAAGCTACTTTTATTTCTTCTTTTATATCTTTTTTTAAACCCTCATTTTCTCCATATAATAAGAAAAAGTTATATTTTAATATATTTTTAATATTTTTTTTAATTTCAAAGCTTTTAATAATCATTTTTACGATAATACATTTGATAATTTAATTAGTACTTTTTGATAAGTGGAATTTAATAAATTATCTAAAGACTTTTCCTCCAATTTTAAAGTTTGAGAATATTCACTTTGCGTTTTATAACTTGTTGAAGAAGTGAATACTTCATTTAATATTTTTTTACTATTCGTGCTATCATTTATTTTGATTTCGACTCTTATCGAAATTTTATATTCTAAAATTTTTCCAGCCGTATCTTTTGATGTACCTTCTTTGCTATCTGATACGTTAATATACAAATCAATATTCCTTAAATTTTCTTTATTTTTTTGGGCTTTTGATAAATTATGTAATTTTGAATAAATATTATTTCCCAATCTTCTATTACCTTCTATTGAGTAGCTTTGAATGTTAAAATTTAAATTTGATGAGCTAAATATTGGTTTATATCCGGAGCACGATTTTATAGAAATCGACAAAATAATTAGTAAAGTTAAATAAGCTATTTTTTTCATTTTTTTGTTATAAAGTTTACAAGTTTATCTTTAATATAAATATTTTTAATTATAGTTGTATTTTCAATATGTTTTGAAACATTATCAATTTCCTTAGATTTTTTTATAATTATATCTTCTTTTGTATTAGTTGCTATTTCTAATATTCCTCTTTTTCTCCCATTTACTTGAATTACAATTTTGCAATTTTCATTTTTAAATAATTCTGGATCATACTTGGGCCAATAAAATTTTTTATCAAATTTTTCCCAAAATTCATGAATTAAATGTGGGGCAATTGGCATTAATAACATAGTTATTTTTTCCCATTCATTTTTTAAAACTTTAGTAGAAGTTTTATTATTAAATAAATGGGTATTAAAAATGTTATATATTTCGTGTATATTTGCTATGACAACGTTATATTGAAAATTATCTAAATTTTTCGTTACATTAAAAATTGTTTTATTTACCGCTTTTTTAAGATCGAGATCATCAGACGTAGATTTTGACTCTTTTTTATTAAAAATTTCACTGTTTAATTTCCAAAGTTTTTGGATAAATTTAGAAGAAGCAGCAACACCTTCTATTGACCATTGAACATCTCTTTCTGGCGGGCTATCTGAAAGCATAAACCATCTAATCGAGTCTGCTCCATAAATATTAATCATTTCTTCAGGATCTACTATGTTTTTTTTTGATTTAGACATAGCTTCCGAAGGCCCAACTAATACTTTTTTTTTATCTTTTTTGGTTACTACTTTGCCATTAGAATCTTTTTCTATATCTTCGGGATATAACCATTGATTTTTTTCATTTTTATAGGTTTCATGACAAACCATCCCTTGAGTAAAAAGACTTTTAAATGGCTCAATATAATTAAATTTTTTATTATCAAAGGCTAATGCTCTCATAAAAAATCTAGAATAAAGTAAATGTAAAATTGCATGTTCTACACCCCCAATATATTGGTCAACTGGCATCCAATATTTGATTTCATCTAATTTGTATCCATAATCTTTATTTTTTGGAGAACAGAATCGTAAAAAATACCAAGAGGAATCTACAAATGTATCAAGAGTGTCAGTTTCTCTCGTGACTTCTTCTCCAGATGATAACTTAGTATTTTTCCATGTGGGATGTTTTTCAAGTGGATTCCCAGAAACATTTAAATCCACATTGTCAGGTAGTAATACTGGCAAATTTTCTTTTTCAATAGGAATAGCTTTTCCTTCTTTGTTATAAACTATAGGGATAGGACAACCCCAATATCTTTGCCTAGAAACTCCCCAATCTTTAAGGCGAAATGTAATTTTTTTATTTCCTATTTTTTTATCTGTAATTACACTTATTATTTTATCTATAGCGTGATTAACCGATAGACCATTTAAAAAATCAGAATTAAATAATATTCCATCTTCTGTAAAAGCTTCCTTCTTTATAATAAATTTATTTTCATCTATATTTTTAGGTTTAACTACTGGCAGCACTTTAAGTTTGTATTTAATGGCAAAATCCAAATCACGTTGATCATGGGCAGGGCAACCGAATATTGCTCCTGTTCCGTAATCCATTAAAACAAAATTAGCAATATAAATTGGAAGTTTTATTTTATTATTAAATGGATGTATTGCAAATAATTCAGTATTAAATCCTATTTTTTCTGCATTAGCCAAAGCTTCCTCTGTGGTACCCATCTTGGAACATTCTGACTTAAAAGATATAAAATTTTTATTTTTTTCAAACTCTTTTGCAATAGGATGATCCACAGAAAGTGCAATAAAAGATGCGCCAAATATTGTATCTGGCCGCGTCGTAAAAATTTTAATTTTATCATTTTTGTTTTGTAATTTAAAATTAATCTCACACCCAAAAGACTTTCCAATCCAATTTTTTTGCATTAACTTAACTTTTTCAGGCCAATTATTTAACTTTTCTAATTCATCCAGTAAGTTTTGAGCAAATTTTTTTATATTAAAAAACCATTGTGAAAGTTTTTTTCTTTCAACAGTTACACCCGAACGCCAACCCTTGCCATCAATTACTTGTTCATTTGCTAAAACAGTATTTTCAGCAGGATCCCAATTTACATAAGTGTCTTTTTTGTAAACTAAATCTTTTTCAAACAGTTCCAAAAAAAATTCTTGTTGATGCTTATAATATTCCGGATCGCATGTAGATATTTCTCTATCCCAGTCCAAAGAAAGACCAAGAAGTTTTAACTGCTTTTTCATTGTTTCTATATTTTTTTTCGTCCACTCTTTTGGGTGTAAATTATTTTCTTTGGCTGCATTTTCAGCTGGTAATCCAAAAGAATCCCATCCCATTGGATGTAATACGTTATAGCCTCTAAGTTTTTTATAACGAGCTAATACGTCACCAATCGTGTAATTTCTAACGTGGCCCATATGAATTTTCCCCGATGGATAAGGAAACATTTCAAGGCAGTAAAACTTTTCTTTATTTTTATCTAATTTAGCGGCGTCAGTTTTTTTTGTGGACCAAATATCCTGCCATTTTTTTTCAATATTTTTTATATTATATCTTTCCATGAATCATAAAACTGAATTTTCATTTCTTATTTAGAATGGCTATCTGACCTCAGGCCTTTTTTTCTTATTTTTTCTTATATCTTCTTTTTGAAAAATAGCTGCCTTTTTTAGAATTTCAACTTGAATTTCTCTTTCCAAAGCTGAAGCTACTTTTTTAACACTGCATTTTTGTTGAATATTACATTTTTTTTTATGAACAATTATTTTAATTCCATCCGCTCTTACTTCATTAGTTAAAAATCTTACTGTAATTTTTATTGCTTCATCCGAAGCTGTTCCTTCGTTATACCAATCAGTAGTAATAATTCCTCCAGAGTAATCAACATTAGCTAAAGGTAAAAAATCTAATATTTCTAATGTAGCTCTCCACATTGGATTTGAGCTCGCAAACTGATAATTAGTTTTGCCACCACGACCTGCAATACCCCCCATAAGAGTTACACCTCTTCCTTCTTCAAGATTTTTTTTTACCCTTTCATCTGCAGAAGATGGAATCTTTCTTGCATCAGCAGGATCCCAAACCCCACATGAATTTAAAAAAATTAGAGAAATGGTTGCGGGAATTAAAAAAATTTTTCTTTTAAAATTATTTAAATATTGCATTGACATATACTTATTACATTAAATTTTAGTTGCAAATTACCAATAAAAACATTGAATAAAGTCATAAAAAACGTAGTTTTTTACTTTACCTCATAAAAATAGTGATAAATATGCAACAATTGTGAAAAATCTTTGTATTTTAGGCTTTTTTTGATTTTTAATGCCATTTTCAGTGTTATTTTTACACCATTCATATGAATAAACAAACAAAGAAGGAGTTAACTATGAATAAATTAACAAAAATCGGAGTATCAGCATTGTGCGGATCTCTGGCTTCTGTTGCAGCTGCGAACGCAGGTTCGTTAGATGTTACAGGAGGAGCAACGGCAACGTGGGCTAACAACGGAACGGAAACTACTGGTAACCCAATTGGTTTATCATCTGGTATGACGTTTACAGGTACTGGAGAGTTAGATAACGGTACTACGTTCACATTGACGTTAACGAATGCGGACCAGGCTGCTTACTCTGCTGGAAATATAGCAATAGTAACACCAAGTCTAGGTACGATTACAATCGACCAAGGTGGTGGCGGTACAGGTATTGATCGTTACGACGATATGATGCCAACTGCTTGGGAAGAAACTACTGGTACTGGAACAGGTACTGGTCTTCAAACCGCTGGTGGTATTGGAAGCAGTGCAAACATCGACTGGAAATTGCCAGCTGATATGCTTCCAGACGGCATGGGAGTTGCGCTTGCGTATACACCTAGAGCTCAAGGCTTAGGAGCAAACGACAAGGCTGCTAAAGGTTCAGCTAGTGAACAATTAGGGTCTGGTATGGATCTTGCTGTTGAGCACACTGGACTTGCTGACGGTCTTAAAGTATTTGCAGGTTACTCAAATATCGAAGGACACGGCACTGCAATTGCAGATGCTGAGCAAATCATACTTGGAGCTACTTATGCAGTAGGTATGGTTACTGTAGGATATCAGTACTCATTAGACGAAAAGAATGGTACTCATGCTACAACTAACTATTACGAAAACCAAGCATATGGTATTTCCTTTGCAGTTAATGATGATCTAGCTGTTTCTTATGGTGAACACAGATCTGATAGATCAGTTCATACAGCTGCGACTGCCGATGTTGAGAATACTGCTAAATCTTTACAATTATCATACACAATGGGTGGAATGTCGATTAAAATCGCTGAAACTTCAGTTGACAATGGTAATTACGTAAGCGGTACGACTAAAGACATCGACGGAACAACTGTAGCACTTAGTTTAGCATTTTAAGGGGGGCACATGAACAAGATATCTAAAATAGGATTATCTGCATTGTGTGGTTCTCTTGCGTCTGTTTCGGCATACGCAGGTGCATTGAGTGTATCAGGAGGAGCAACAGCAACATACGTTAAGAATGAAGGTACAGCTACTGGTAACCCAATTGGTTTATCATCTGGTATGACTTTCACTGGTTCAGGAGAGTTAGATAACGGAACTACTTTTACGTTAACATTAACTCACGCTGACCAAGATGCTTACTCTGCTGGTAGTATTGTAATCAACACACCAAGTTTTGGACAATTCAGAATTGGTGGAGCTGATGGCGGAAGTGGTATTGACTCGCATGACGATAAAATGCCAACTGCTTGGGAGGAAACTGATGGTGCTGGATTATCTATAGGTCACGATAAGATTTCTGGAGTAGGAGCTTCAATGAATATAGGTTATAAAACACCTAAAATTCTTGGAACAACTATCCAGGTAGCTTACGCACCTAGAAACAACGGACAACAAGCTAACGACAAAGCTTCTGCAGGAAATACTACTGCTAAGATGCAAGGATATGATGCACTTATTGATATTAATACTGGCGATTTGATGGACTTAGGTTCAGCAAACATATTCGCTGGATATTCAATATCTGAGAGAGCAGCAGATTCTAAAACAGCTGGAACATATAGAGATCCACAAAGCGACCACGAAGAAGCGGTTGGTGGAGTTATATTCTCTGTTGGTCCATTAAAAGTTGGAGCACAAGCGTCTGTTGAGTTCTTAGGTAATGAGCAAACTGCAACTGACGTAGCAGGTTACAGAAACGTTGGATATGGTATATCTTTCAACGTTAATGATGACCTTTCAGTTAGTTATGGTGTTAACGAATCTAAAAAAGGGTTCGTTTCTAGTACTACAGCTACTGGAACGGTTATTAGTGAAGCAGATTCAATACAACTTGCTTACACTATGGGCGGAGCATCAGTTAAGGTTGCTAGAAGTTCTGTTACAAATCAAAACTATACGACAGGAACAACAGGCGATAGAGACGGCATGACATTTGCTTTATCTCTAGCGTTCTAAAAAGTTTTATTTAAAAAGAATTTTATTCTTTGAAAAGCCGGCCTTTTTTAAGGCCGGTTTTTTTTTTGAATATACTTATTCCAGCAAATCCTTTTGTATTTACCATTTTAAGTTTTTTAAAATTTTTCTCATTTATTCCACCTAAAGCCATTAGTTTGTTTTTTTTACCTAAGGAAAGTGAGTTAAACTTATGAATATCAAGAAAATTCTTTGCTTTTTTTACAAAAAATATCGGTGAAAGAAAAATTATATTACATTTTTGTTGAATTTTTTTATGTATTTCTTTTTGGTTGTGAGCTGAACCTAATATCTTAAGGTTTTTTTTTTCTAAATTAAGATAGCTTTTACTAGCATTAAATGATGGAATGTAAATTCCATCAGCTTTAACTTTTAATGCTAATTTTACATCATTTGAAACAAAGAGTTGATATCTATTTTTTTTGCATGCTTTGGCTATTTTAATTAATTCTACTTCTCTTCTAGTGCTATTATAATTTCTGTATACGACGCCAATATTTGTGTTATTATTTTCAAATATTTTTTTATTAAAACGATCTAAAAAAATAAATAATTTTGGTAATTTTTTATG
>CEUZ01289328.1_pt1 | contig 11712 bp, 8 predicted proteins | sample 361511 | NCBI WGS metagenome assembly CEUZ01 (sample SAMEA2622822, study PRJEB7988) | marine metagenome | biome: marine biome (ENVO:00000447); feature: surface water layer (ENVO:00002042); material: "saline water (ENVO:00002010), including plankton (ENVO:xxxxxxxx)" | depth 5 m
TTTGCATCCAGGAGGTCGTCGGTTCGATCCCGACTGGCTCCACCAAAAATTAAAGTTTTTAATGCAAAACTTGTAACTATTCCTTTTTAGTAGTATGTTTTGTATATAGGAAGGATTTAGCTGAGTTTTTAGCTAAATTTCATTACATATTTTCATATTTTGGGGGAAACATGAAAAAATTATATTATTTATTAATTGCTGTATTTCTGACTTTTCCAGCTATTGCTGAAGAGGAAGAAGATAGAGGCGGAATTGAAGAAGTTATAGTTACAGCTGAAAAACGTGAAGCTTCTATCCAAGATACTGCTATTTCAATTACTGCTTTTGATGAGAATCTCATCGAAGGACTAAACTTAAGAAACCAAGAGGATTTGCAGAACTTCATTCCTGCTACCACTATTCAACCTTATGATATTTCTATTAGAGGTATAGGAAGGGTTTTTAGAGCATTAGGAGGAGATCCGGGTGTAGGAACTTATGCCGACGGAGCTTATTCTGAGGATTTTGGTATCGCATCTACAGAAAATGGGCTTTATGATGTAGCAAGAATCGAGGTACTTCGTGGTCCTCAAGGTACGCTATACGGAAGAAACAGTATCGGTGGAGCAGTTAACTTTATTTCAAATAAACCTTCGCAAGAATTTGCTGCAGAAGTAAGAACTATTACAGGTTCTGATGGTATGGCTGAAGCGTACGGTTTTGTAAATGGACCAATAACAGATAACTTAAGTGCTAGATTCATTGTAGTGAATCGCTCAAGGGGCGGTACAGTAGAAGATCTGGGTGGACATGAAGATTTAGATAGTTATGGAGATGAAAACTACACCTTAGCTCTCCGTTGGGAAAACGATAATTTCACAGCGGATATTAGAGGAAATGCTAGAAGCTATGGAAGAGTATTGGCTTCTGCCCAAGGAGCAGGTCTTTTAACTACAAGTGAATATGGAACTGGTCATATGAGAAATGACCTTATGGTTCACGGTTATCGTAGGGTAGACCCTAGCGTAGCTTGTGCCAGTATGGTTGATAGAACAAATCCTCTTTGTACTGTAAGCGGAATGGAAGTTTTTTCTTTCAATTACAATGGTATTGCTAGATCCGGTCAGTATATGGTACCTGGAGTTGACCCGTCAGAAAGTGGATTTGCCAGACCAAATTATGCTTATGGTTATGATCAGAGTATTTTAAATCAGATAATTCATGGAGATGGGAAAAGCGTTCCAACTCTAAGTGGAAATGATCTTAGAACAGCCACAAATGGTTTCAATGATGAATATTTTAACCATTCAACTGGAACTATTAATTTGTCTTGGGACGTGAATGATTCTATGACAATAAAGTACATAGGCTCTTATACGGATTATCTTTATACACGTATCACTGATGATGACAGAGTTGGTAACCCTCATTTAGATGAGCAGTTCTATGCTGAACAAGAGAATGAGAATTGGCAAAATGAGCTTCAGCTGTTCTGGGACATAACTGACAATTGGAATCTGACTGTAGGAGTATTTGAATATCATAATGAAATTGATCAAGATTTAGATTTTTGGAGCGATACTGGTAACTTTACTGAAAAGAGGCAATCAGGCGCAGCAAATTATGGAATTCTTGGAGCAACAGGTTTACCGACTATTGGAAGTCCATTTCTTGACTGGTATGTTGCTGGAAGAGATGCTGGTGCTTTAGGACTTCCTGCAGGAGTAGGTTTATTTGGACCTGCCACAGGTAGTACTCCAGTAGTAGGAGCTGCTCAAACCCAGGTTAGTGTTTACTCTGCTAGAGATGCTGGTTGTGGAATAGTTGATCTAGTGGGTCTTGTGCCTGGTCCAGAATTTAACGACCCTCATTTAACTTCTGTTTGTTTCTTAGAAGGTCCTTGGACGGGCGATACCGGTGGTCGAGCTAGTAATGGACCTATAACACCAGGATCAGTATTTTTATGGCAAACTGAAAATAAAACTGATGCTTATGCTGCTTACTTTCAGACTGAGTATCAAATAAATGATACTTGGGCTGTTACTGTTGGAGCTTCTTGGCATGAAGATCAAAAAGTAGCTCAAGAAAATCTATTTCTTTACACAGAGACTGCTCTGACTCCTGCAGGTCTTTATGCATATAACGTAGCCACTGGGGCATTAAATGCTGACGGAACTCCTACAGGAAATGAGATTATTAGATTTAGAGGCATTCCAATGAGTCGTTCAATACACAGAGCTATGGAAAGAGACTTTGAAGATGTAACTTGGCGTGTAAATTTTGACTACACTCCTCTAGATAACATTCTTCTATACCTCTCTAATACAACTGGTTATAGAGCTGGTGGATTTAACTTAGGTTATTTCTCACCTTTCCCTACTTATGATCAAGAAGAAGTTATATCAACAGAGTTGGGATATAAAGGAACTCATATGGATAATACATTACAACTTAATGCTTCTATCTATAGATATACCTATGAAAATATTCATGGACAGTTCGTTACAGCTAGTTTCTTAGGAGGTACAGGAACTTCAGTACAAGGGTTCCCAGAAGCAGATACTAATGGTATAGAAATGGACTTTATATATGCTCCTACGTCTGATTTCTTATTAGGAGGAAATGCTAGTTATACTGATGCTGCTTACTCTGCAGAGTATGTACAACCAACAGGAGCAAGAGGTGTTATTGATGAAAATAGCCCATTTGCACCGCCTTCTATTTATACAATTCCTGAAAGGACAGTTAATATAAAAGGCTTACAGATGCTTAGAATTCCAAAGAGTAAATATGCATTTTATGCAGTTTTGACTAAGGATCTTCTGGGAGGAACTGTAGATTATCTTCTTACTTATTCTTGGACTAGCTCCATTACATGGGATGACACAGCAACTGCTTTAGAAACTTCCCCTGACTTTGACAGGACAGACTTTAAAGTCACATGGAGGAATGCTGATGAAGACCTAGAGATAATGGCTTTTGTAAATAATATCCAAAATAAGATAGGCGTTAGAAATATGGACAGTGATGGAGAGAACCAAGGTTTTAGAAGAACTATAACTCCAACTCTTCCTCGTTCTGCAGGTATAAGTTTTACTTATAAATTTGGAGCCTATTAGGGCCTGATAATTTACCGAATAAAAAAGGGGCTTTTAAGCCCCTTTTTTTATAAAAATATTCTAATAATTAAGAATATTTATTTTCAATATATAAAAGAGATTTTTTAACAGCATTTACCATTAAGTCTATTTCTTCATCACCAATAATAAATGCTGGTCCCAAGCATATAATGTCTCGGAACTCACCGGTACCTCCGGGGTAAAGAAAGACCCCATCTTCTAGTCCTTTCATCATAATTTGCGAAGTTATTTTTTCTTTTTCATCAAAACAGATCAAACCTTCTTTTTCTTTTACGATCTCTATTCCTATTAATAGACCTTTTCCTCTGACTTCAGCTACATTAGGATGTTGTCCCACTTCTGAAATCAACTTTTCTATAATCTTTTCACCAAGAGGATTTACTAGGTCACATAAATTCTCTTCTCTTAGTATTTTAAGAACTGCAGAGGAGGCTGCACAAGATTGTGGAAGGGCAGCGAAAGTATGGAACATCACTTCATAGCCTGCAGCCTGTATCGAATCAGCTATCTTATCTGTGCTGTAAGTTCCTCCAATTGCAGCGTAACCTCCTCCCATACCTTTTCCAGCCACTAAAATATCTGGTTTTAGATTAAAGAGTTCGCTAGCAAAGCTCTCTCCAACTCTTCCAAATCCTGTCATTACTTCATCTGCAATCAGTAGTATGTCATTATCAAGTAAAAGCTTTTGTGCCTCTTCCCAATATCCTTCTGGAGGGCTTATGGCTCCTCCACTTGATCCGTTGATAGGCTCCATCAATAAGCCTGCTATTTTCTCAGGACCTACTTCTTTTATTACTTCTTTTAAGTTATCTAAATAATAATCTTTAGCGTCAGGATGAAAGCTACCTAAAGGACATCTTAAGGGGTAGGGTGTTTCTATCATGGGAGCTTTAGGAACGTAATTCTCTAACCCTCTTTTTCTCGCTGCGTGACCTGATATACCAGACATGTTTAAAGTTGTACCATGATAGGAAAGTGTTCTGGTAAGGATAATATTTTTTTCTGGTTTACCTCTGCTTGCTTGATATTGAATAGCAAGCTTAATTGCTGATTCATTAGCTTCAGATCCTCCTGATGAAAGGTGAATCCTTGTTAAATGAGGTGGAAGCCAGTGTTCTCTTAATTCATCTAATAAAGACTCTCTTTCGGGAGTTAAGAATGGTGGAAGGACGTATGAATTATTCTTCGTTGCTCTTTTAACAGCCTCCGCTACTTCTTCTCTTCCGTACCCTATGTTGCTTACTATAGCTCCACCTGCTGCATCAAGTATTTTTGAGCCTTCATTGGTGTAAAGATAGGGCCCTTCAGACCTGACAATCTCCATGCCCCAACTTTGTTTTAGAAAAGGCCATTTAATTAAATCCATCTACAAACCTTATTTATTAGAAACCAATTGTCATATCATAAATGATTAAGAGAGCCATAGTAATTTGAAGCAGTAAACTTAGCCATAGGATAGCTTTTGTACTCTGCTTGGGTTGCAAATCTTTATCTAATTTGCTGATTAGATAAAGAGCACCTATATTTACAATAGGCAAACCCATTGCTGCCCATATGCCTGCAATTATTAGCAAGGTTATTGGGCTTGGTAATATGAAATAAAAGATACATGAAAGAAATGGGATAAAGAAAGCAATTAGTTTAATTAAATAAGTTCTTGTTTCCTTTTTTTCTAATACTAGTCCAGTAGAAATTAGGTAATCTGCAATAGTCCTAGTAAATGCTGCAGTTCCAGATAATAAAGTCGAAAATAAAACAAAGAAGGCCAATATTATGAATAACCACTTAGCCCATCCTCCTAAAACGAGAGAGAACATATTTTGTAAGGCCCCAATTACATCAACATCCCAAAAGGAATTATTAACTAAAGATTCTTGTAATTCAGGCACATAATGAAGGATTCCAGCACCTAAAAAGAAGAAAGGTAAAGTCCCTATAGTAATAAACAAAACTGTTACCCATACATCGGTTTGCATCGTCTTAATCCAAGCCTTTGTTTCTTGAATATTATTGCTCGTATCTTGAGCATAACCCTTTTCGAGACACCAATAAGTGTAGGCCATGATTTCGCCATAACTTATCCCTGTAAAACCAAAAACAGCTAAGGCTAAGGGCAGAAGCTCAGAGGGGAAGTTGAAGGTTAAACCATGCGAGATCTGGCTAAAACTAACCTCGTATTCTGTGGTCTGCATCGAAAAAGCAATAGTTATTGTTATCAACGAAAACACTAATACCATCGCCAACAATATATTCTCTAAGCTTTGATAAGAACCCCAGTAGAGAATTAGCCAAGTAACTAAGCAACAAGCAATTACCCAGATCTCAATACTTATCAATGGCACCAATGAATTTCCAGCTTCTGCTACTGCGCCAGCTAAACCTCCCATTCCAGCAACTGATGGAATTACCCCTATAAACATAAACCAAACTAACCAAGAAGTTGTTTTTCCATTAATGGTTGTTTTAAATCCAGGCATGTCAGAGAAGGCCTCTAAAAATGTTTTTCTAGTAATAACGATGTATCTACTGATCTCTGCTTGAATTATGGGTTTACTCCACATACTTAATAACAACCACCAGAGAAGCGTAAATCCAGCAGCTGCTCCTAATAACGGTGTCATAACTATGGAGCCACTCCCCACAACACTGCCTGTGACTATCACACTAGGACCTATATATTTGAGTCTCTGCAATAAGGATTTCGGAGGTTGTCTCATTTATTTTTTTCAATAGAGGGTTAATTAATGGATTTTGTATTATTTTATGGAACAATTCACATTTTTTTATTAAATAAATAGAATTTTATGTATCTAAAGGGTCAAGATGGTTTAAAAATAGCTGCTGATTCCTGGGGCGACCATAAAGATGAACTTGTAATTTTGCTTCATGGAGGGGGGCAAACAAGACATGCTTGGGGCGAAACAGGACCAAAGCTTTCAAAATCTGGTTATCACTGTATTGCAATAGATTTAAGAGGGCACGGAGATAGTGATTGGCATCCTAAGGGAAGTTATTCAATAGAATGCTATAAACAAGACTTAATCAATATTATTAAAGAAATTGGTAAACCAGCAAGCTTAATAGGTGCTTCTCTTGGTGGCATGGCTTCTCTTTCTTTAGCTGGCGATAAACAAAACTCCAATTTATGTAATGCCCTTGTTATGGTTGATATAGGAATTTATCCAGATAAGGAAGGATCTGATCGTATAGTTAACTTTATGCTTTCAGGAAAGGAAGGTTTTGACACATTAGAAGATGCTGCTGAATCCATTTCATATTTTTTACCCCATAGAAAGAAACCAAAGGACTTAAGTGGACTAAAGAAGAATCTTAGACAAAAAGAAGATGGAAGGTTTTATTGGCACTGGGATCCAAATTTTATTCAAGGAAAACCCAGTTCAAGAGATTCAGGCTATTTAGATTTACAGCTTCAAGCAGCTAAGAGAGTAATTGTACCAACCCTATTAATTAGAGGAGCTTTGAGTGATGTCGTTACCAAAAAAGATGTTTCTTATTTCTTGTCAATTGTGACCCATGCTAAATTTATAGAAATAGATAAAGCCGCTCATATGATAGCAGGCGATAGGAATGATATTTTTGCTCAAGAGGCTATTAATTTTCTGAATACCTTGTAGATTTAAAGGAAAAAACACTATCCTTCTGATAACATCGCATTATGTTAATTATTGGTTTGACGGGCGGCATAGGCAGTGGAAAGACAGCAGTTTCTGATAAGTTTGAATCCTTAGGAATTACTGTAGTTGATGCAGACTTAGCTTCAAGAAAAGTAGTTGAATTAGGACAACCAGCCTTAAAGGAAATAGAAGAATATTTTGGGTCGGAAATAATAACTGAAGCCGGAACTCTAGATAGAGAAAAATTAAGAGAACTTATTGCATTCAATGAAGAAAAAAGAAAGTGGCTTGAGTCTACCCTACATCCCTTAATAGGAGAACAAATATCCCTAGAAGTAAGCAACTCTAAAAGTGAATACACTGTATTTGTTGCCCCACTTCTATTGGAAACAAATGCGCATAATATGTGCTCTAGGGTATTGGTAGTTGATGTTCCTGTAGAAACTCAGGTTACAAGAACTACCAATAGAGATAAAACTTCAGCTGATCAGGTTAAAAAAATTATTTCAGTACAGATGGATAGAAAAGAAAGACTAAAAAGAGCAGATGACGTTATAGAGAATACGGGTTCAATAGAAGAATTAGAGAAAAATGTAGAGCTTCTTCATCAGAAATACCTAGCATTAGTAAATGAATAAGAAAGTTAAGTGTCCTCAATGCAAGAATGAAGCTATTTGGTCAACAGAAAACCTTTATAGACCTTTTTGCTCAAAAAGATGCCAACTACTAGATTTGGGTTCTTGGGCTAGTGGAAGGAATAAGATTGCCGGTAGTTCTCTTTATGATTCTGAAGAAGATATAGATGAAGTTACGAAACACTGATTTATCTTCTCCATTTAACCTTCATTAAGTTGCCTAACTTCTGTAATCACTATTTATTTCAACATATTTCTTACTTAAATCTGATGTCAATACGGAAGATGAATATATACCTTGATTAAGAGATATCTCTATTAATAAATTTTTTGCTTTTACTGCTTTTGTTGCAAGGTGTTCTTTGTGCTTCAGGTCTCTAGCACCTAATTTAACTAAAGGCGTTTTGTTTAAAGATATGGATATTTTTGAAATATCATTTACACCTTCAGTTCTTCCTATAGCCGCTAAAATTCTGCCCCAATTAGCATCATTCCCGTAAAAAGCTGTTTTGACTAAAGGTGAGTGGGCAACGGTAAAAGCGATTGATTTTGCTAAAGCTTCACTTTTAGCTTTTATAACTCTAATTTTTATTTTCTTCGTTGCTCCTTCAGCATCTTCAATAATTAATTCTGCTAAATGCGCATAAATTTCAGATAGAGCCTTTTTAAAGATCTTTTCCTCTTTAGAATTAACCAATATTTGTTTTTTAGATTTACATGTTGTCACCAATAGAGAGGCGTCATTGGGAGAAGTGTCTCCATCTATAGTTATTCTTTCTAAACTTTCCGATAAAACTTCTCTATGAAGTTTATCTAATAGATTTTTATTAATTTGTACATCTGTGAAGACGAAACTTAATAAGGTTGCAAAATTTGGCCTCAACATGCCTGAACCTTTTGCAAATGCAGTGATATTTATAAGTTCTTTGCCTATATTTATTTCTTTTGAAACTAACTTGGGCCTAGTATCTGTAGTAAGAATAGCTTTAGAAGACTTTGCCCAGCTTGAAGAATCTAGTGACTGATGAGCTTTTTTAAAAGCAATAAGCAATTTTTTTGATTCTAATTTTTCTCCAATAACGCCTGTTGAGAACGGAAGTACATCTTCCGTATTAATTCCAGCTATTTCTGAGATTTCTTTACAACAAAGAATAGAAGCTTTCTCTCCACTCTTGCCATTTCCTGCGTTTGCATTTCCTGCATTAATTAACAGAATGGTTTCGTTGTTTTTCTTTTTTTTAAGATGCTTTTTTGCAACAACTACTGGTGCACCTAAGAAAGAATTGTTTGTAAACTTGGCACTAATCTTAGAACCTTTCTTAAGTTTAATGACAACGACATCATCTCTATTCTTATATCTCGTATTACTTGAAGCACTAGAAAGCTCTACACCATCTATATGTTTTATTTTTGACATTTGTCTAGCTAAATTTATTCTTTATTTCCTTTCTTTCTTGCCATCTTTGCTTCATACCTTCTCAATCTTCTGTTCCCTTGATTTTCATTTACTTGAGAGGGTTCTTCTTTAGGCTCGGATTGAGTGAAAGCTGATTGGGAGCTTTGATGCTCATAAGTTTCTTTCGTCTTAGACTTTTTAATATCTTCTAATTCTTGTTTATCATCTACTTCAATTTGGACTCTTGCTAGAAATCTTGTTGCTTCATACCTTATATCACCTAAAAGATTTTCAAATAGTTCAAATGATTCCTTTCTAAACTCTAACTTTGGATTTCTACTTCCATAACCTCTTAACCCTATACCTTGTCTAAGATATTCCACTGAACCCAAATGATCTTTCCACGCATTATCTATTACCTGCAATAGAATCTGTTTTTCAAAATCTTTTATAACCCCACCTATTACTTCAGTTTTTGTGTGGTAATTAGAGGAAGCAAGAGAAAAAATTCTTTCTGATATACCCTCATTTTGAAGCGTCCTATCATCTCTCAACCATTCTTCAATAGGAATTTCCATACCAAAATTATTATTGATAGAATTTTCTAATCCCTTTATATCCCATTGATGCTCAGGTGCTTCAAGAGGAATAAAAGAGTCAACTTCATTTTCGATGACTGTTCTTCTCATTGAGTCTAGTAACTCAGTTAAATCAGCTGATTCAAGGACTGAATTTCTTTGAGAATAAATAATTTGTCTTTGCTCATTAGCCATATCATCATATTCAAGTAGAACTTTTCTTATATCAAAGTTTCTACCCTCGACTCTTTTTTGGGCTCTCTGAATTGCTCCACTTAACATCCTGTGTTCTATAGCCTCTCCATCTTGCAAACCAAGACTCTGCATCATATTCTTAACTTGATCAGAAGCAAAAATCCTCATAAGAGAATCCTCTAGGGAGATAAAAAATCTTGAAGAACCAGGGTCTCCTTGCCTACCAGACCTCCCTCTTAATTGATTGTCTATTCTTCTCGATTCATTTCTTTCAGTGCCTATTACATGAAGACCGCCACTACTTAGAACTTTTTTATTATCTTCTTCCCATTGGGCATAAATTTTTTCTTTTGAGATATCTATTTCAGAACCTTTTTTTTCTGTTTTTGCTTCCCAGTTTCCTCCTAGGACAATATCTGTTCCTCTTCCTGCCATGTTTGTGGCTATTGTTACCACTCCAGGTCTCCCTGCTTGTGCAATGATTTCAGCTTCTCTAGCATGATTCTTAGCATTTAAAACCTGATGTTCTATATTCTTAGTTTTAAGGATATCTGAAATAGTCTCAGAGCTTTCTAAAGACGCCGTCCCTACTAAAACAGGGTTTCCTTTTTCTCTGAATTCTTCTATTTCATCTATAACAGCTTCAAATTTCTCCTTTTCTGTGAGGAAGACAACATCGTTATAGTCTTTCCTTATCATTTCTTGATTGGTTGGAATCTCTAGTACAGTCAAGTTATATATTTCCAAAAACTCTTGCGATTCAGTGCTAGCCGTTCCTGTCATACCGGCAAGCTTTTCATACTGCCTAAAATAGTTTTGGAAAGTACATGATGCCAGTGTTTGACTTTCCATCTGTATAGGAACACCTTCTTTTTGTTCTATAGCCTGATGAAGACCATCTCCTAGACGTCTACCAGGCATAGCCCTGCCTGTATTTTCATCAATCAGCACTATCTGGTTATCTTGAACCATGTAATCAACATCTCTTTGAAAGAGAAAATTTGCTCTAAGAGAAGACTGAATATAGTGCAGTAGCCTTAGATTAGAAGATGAATAGAGGCTTTTTTGGTCTTCTAGCATGCCTGAAGATTGTAGTAGCTTCTCAACTTTGTCATGACCTCCTTCAGTCAACTCAACCGATCTTGATTTTTCATCTATAGAGAAATCTCCTTCGGTTTCAACTACCAAGTTTCCTTCTTCATCTTCGGAGAAAGATTGTTGAGTTAGTTGTGGAAGGAAATGAGCTATTTTTCCATATACCTTAGAGGTGTCTTCTGCAGCCCCTGAAATAACTAGAGGTGTTCTAGCTTCATCTATTAATATAGAATCAACTTCATCGACGATTGCAAAGTAGAAATCGTTCAGAACTCTTTCATCCTTTGACATGGCCATATTATTTCTAAGGAAGTCAAAACCTAGTTCATTGTTAGTGGCATAAATTACATCGGCTTCATAAGCTTCCATTCTCTCTTTTAAATCCTGGCCTGATACTACATACGATACTTTTAAACCTAACCCTTCGTAGATTGGCTTCATCCATTCGGCATCTCTCTTAGCCAAATAATCATTAACGGTTACGAGAACAACTTTTCTTTCCGTTATAGAATTTAGGTAACAAGGAAGAGTTGCTACTAGTGTTTTTCCTTCTCCAGTAGCCATTTCAGCGATTTGACAATTGTGTAATGCAATTCCTCCAATAAGTTGACAGTCAAAATGACGGAGATTAAGTTGCCTTTTGCCTACTTCCCTAGCTATTGCAAATGATTCAGGAAGGAGGCTTTCTAAAGTTTCCCCATTTTTATAGCGTTGAATAAACTCTATTCGTTTTTCTTTAAGCTCCGAGTCTTCAAGTTTCGTGAATTCGTTTTCAAGTTTGTTTATGGACCTTACAAAATGATCTATTCTCTTTAGAGATCTCGAGTTTTTAGAGCCAAAAATTGGTGTAAAAATACTCATAATTTAAACTTAATTATTTAAATTCTAACAATTTGTTGAGATGTTTATTTAAAAAAAAATCAGATTTTACCCAAGACTTGGATCAATGATTGGATCTAAATAGGTTATTGGAGAGTTCTTTGGATCATCATACGAAAGGATTTCCCAAGCCTCAGGTCTAGAAATCAATTCTCTCAAAAGAGCATTATTAACTGTATG
>CEUZ01066740.1_pt1 | contig 11706 bp, 13 predicted proteins | sample 361511 | NCBI WGS metagenome assembly CEUZ01 (sample SAMEA2622822, study PRJEB7988) | marine metagenome | biome: marine biome (ENVO:00000447); feature: surface water layer (ENVO:00002042); material: "saline water (ENVO:00002010), including plankton (ENVO:xxxxxxxx)" | depth 5 m
GAGAACAATACACTACTAATTGTAATTAAATAAATACCCTTTTCACAACATCAAACCTTGGTCACCTGTGGATTTTTGTTTATGGGGGATGGATAGATTTGGATATGATAAGAAAAGTAACCTTAATTCTTTTTCTGATTATTTGTAGTGGATCAATATATTTTAGTCCCGGTATAAAAATTACCCTTAAAATACTAGCAACGTGCACATCAAATCAAAAATCTCAACCTGCTTTTCCTAACCCAACCATTATCAAAGGGAGGGTGGTTCGGTAAATAAGGCCCACGCACATTCTAAGGAAATTTTTTGTAGATTTTGGTTTTAACCATATAAAAGAAAGATGAATTAGATGGAATATAGGTTTTTAGGACATACTGGCATTAAGGTATCGGAACTATGTCTCGGCACAATGACATTCGGAGGTCCGACAGATGAAAAAGAATCGGCCAATATGTTTAATCTAAGTCGAGACGTAGGCATTAACTTTTTTGATTGTGCTAATGTATACGAAAATGGACGTTCTGAAGAGATTCTTGGAAGACTAATGGCAGATAGTAGAGAACAGTTGATTATAACTAGCAAGGTATATTTCCCCACTAGTGATGATTTAAATGCTCGTGGAGGAACCAGAAAGCATATCATAACTTCTCTCGATGATAGTTTAAAAAGATTGAAAACTAATTATATTGATCTCTACTTTTTACACAGATTTGATGATTTTACACCACTTGAAGAAACAATCCGAGCCTTGGAAGATTTGGTTCGCAGTGGTAAGGTTCTATATTTGGGAGCCAGTAATTTTGCTGCTTGGCAGATAGCAAAAGCACTGGGAATCTCTGGAAAAAATGTATGGAGCAGGTTTGAATGTATTCAACCTATGTATAACTTGGTAAAGCGACAGGCTGAAGTAGAAATATTTCCTATGGCTTTATCAGAAAAGATTGGTGTTATCAGCTATTCTCCGCTAGGAGGTGGACTACTTACAGGTAAATACGGAATTAAAAAAAGACCCAAAGAGGGTCGTCTGATTGAAAATAAAATGTATAAGAAACGTTACGGTAAACCACAAGTATTTGAAATTGCTGAAAAGTTTACCCATTTAGCTAAGAAACAGAATATATCACCGATTAGCCTTGCCATAGCTTGGGTTGCTAGTCATCCAGCTGTTACTGCACCTATTATCGGTGGGCGCAATTCGAGTCAGTTGCAAGAATCCCTGAAATCTATCGATATCAAAATGACAACGGAACTTAGGAGTCAAATATCAGGACTGTCTCCCAATCCTCCGACTGCCACCGATCGAAATGAGGAACAAACTAAATACAACTACGGTCAGCGATAGATAAATATTATCATCTCCCTAATGATTATGGATCACCCATATCAGCACATCTTTATTTTTATTCGATAGAGACAGGCAAAAATCAAACAAGCAAAGAATATGATCTTATTGAAGTATTATCAATCTCGGCCACCCGAGGTTTTTTGTTTGTGGAAGGATCTCAGAAAGAAGATCGCTAAAAGAACCTACTCATTAATACGGATAGTGAATCCTCCCTCCACTATATCTTTTCAACTTCTCCCTATAAAAGGAATTGACTATTATTTCTATTACATAAAACCAATACCATAAAGTGCTATTAAAATCATATGGAATAATAAAAGATTATTATAATTGTGTTAGTTTAATTTTACATGTCTAAAAAAACAAAATCCTATGTCAATGTCATCTGTGGATAAAATCATTTATAGTAAAATAAATTGGTTCATTAAATTATTTTTTTTACTTATTATTTTTTTTAGCTGTAGTGGTGATAAAAAAGAACCAAATCTTATCTTCTTTTTGGTGGATGACTTAGGTTGGAGAGATTTAGCAATCTATGGTAGTAGTCTTTATGAAACACCAAATATAGATCAATTAGCCAAAGATGGGGTAAGATTTACCCAAGCTTATGCCGCCTGCCATGTTTGTTCTCCTACAAGAGCTAGTATTTTAACAGGTAAATATCCAGCACGGTTACAGCTCACAGATTGGTTGAAGGGTAGGAGAGAATATGATTTTGAAAAGTTAAAAAGTGCAAAGTTTTATCAACATCTTCCTTTTGAAGAGATAACTTTAGCGGAAGAATTAAAATCGAATGGATACAAAACTGCTATATTGGGGAAATGGCATTTAGGAGAGGATGCTTCAAGTCCCCTTGGACATGGTTTTGATTTACATATTCCAAAAGGGTGGAATAAGGGTTGGCCTAAAGCAGGATATTATGCACCATTTAAATTTGATGGGATAGAAGACTCTGAAGGTGATTATTTAACCGATCGTTTAACCGACGAAGCATTAAAGTTTATTGATCAAAATAAGAAAGAACCTTTTTTCCTTTATCTCTCTCTTTTTTCTGTTCATGATCCTATTCAGGGAAGAAAAGATTTAGTTGAAAAATATCAGAAAAAATTAAATAAACTATCTTCACCAAATAATCCTGATTTCATACTTGAGGGAAATCCAGATGATCCAACGCCTTTGTCCAAAAGCGAATTAGAAAATTTAATCAAGCTACCATCCCATAAAGAATTTAAAGTTTTGCCACAACGCACAGTGAAAATAAAGCAAAGGCAGGATAATATTCATTTTGCAGCCATGGTAGAGGCAGTGGATGAAAGTCTTGGACGTGTAATAAATAAATTAAAGGCATTAGACTTAGATGAAAATACAATCTTAATATTTTTCTCTGATAATGGAGGAATGTCAGGAGCAAATTTTGGTCGTGCATGGCGAGAAATTTCACCAACTAAATTAGATGAAGCTTTTTCTACTTCAAATTTGCCATTGCGAGGTGCAAAGGGCTGGCTCTATGAAGGTGGTATCCGTGTTCCGTTAATTGTGAAATGGCCCGGAAGAGTAGAAAGAGGTATCGTAAGTGACAATCAAGTGATTAGCACCGATTTTTATCCTACTATTTTAGAAATGCTTGGGTTAGAACCTAAATCTTCACAACATGTTGATGGAAAAAGTTTTGTGAGAGCGTTAGAAAATAAGCAATATAATCGAGGTGCGATTTATTGGCATTTTCCCCACTACAGTAATCATGGTATGCAAAGTCCCGGTGGGGCTATTAGGCTGGGAGATTATAAATTAATTGAATATTTTGAAAATAATAGTTTTCAATTATTTAATCTTAAAGAAGATATTGGCGAACAAAATGATTTATCCATATCAGAGCCTGAAAAAGCTGCTGAATTGCTTTCTATGCTACATGAATGGCGGAGAGAGACTTCTGCACAAATGATGAGCGAAAAGTAAATGGTTTTGCTATAATAGATTTACCTTTTTCATAACTTCAGCTCCGGTCACCAGGGGGTTTTTGTTTATAGGAAGATTAGTAGATTCGGATATGGCTCAGAAAAATATCAATTATTTGGGCCTTAATACAGTTGAGTCCACATAGGGATTAACTAAATTGATGATGGCAAGAGCCAGGGCATAATCGTAATATGCTAACCGATTTTTGGGGTGCATTTTGGGGTGATGGTCAAAAAACAATTACTCGGGAGGCATCTCTACCGTAAATAAGGGCCCATAGCTCAATTGGTTAGAGCAGCAGACTCATAATCTGTTGGTTCGGGGTTCGAGTCCCTGTGGGCCCACTCCTTAAATGAGATAGTTCACGAAGAGAAAGCCTCCATTCCTGGGGGCTTTTTCTTTTGGACACCAATAGACACTAATGCACATCTTAACACATAAATATGGGTGCGGATTTGGGTGGAGATTTTTTCTCAGTCAATTATAGCCCCACATTCGTGGGGTTTTTTGTTTGTGGTTATTAAATTTTGTGAAATCAATATGGGGTGATATGCATAGAAAACTAAATATTATTATTACAGGAGGAAATCGTGGAATTGGATATGGTTTACTCAAAATACTATCAGTTAAGCACAATGTTATAATAACAGTAAGAGATGATAAAAAAGGTCAAAAAACTATTACTGAATTTTGTAATTCGAAAAATGAAATAAACTATGTAGTGATGGATATAGATAATAATGATTCAGTTAAGAAAGCTGGAGATAATATTGCACAAAAATTCAATAATGTCGATTTGTTAATTAATAATGCGGGTATTCTATTGAATGAATATCAGGTCCCAGCATTAGAAACAACCGAAGATTCTATATTAAAAACTTTCAACACTAATACTCTTGGCGTACTTAAAGTTTGTAAATCAATTGTACCGCTAATGGCTAATGGTGGAAGAATAATTAATATATCTAGTGGCATGGGACAGTTAGATGAAATGGGAAGTGGTTCAACAGCATACCGAATATCTAAGACATCTCTGAATGCTTTGACAAAGATACTTTCTAATGAGTTATCAGGGATGGGAATAAAGATAAATACAATTTGTCCAGGTTGGGTACAAACTGATATGGGAGGAGAAAATGCAACTCTTACGATTGAGGAGAGTACAACTAAAATTGCAGCATTTGCATTAAGAGATAATTTTCCAAATGGTCAATTTCTAAGACATGGTGAATATATTCCTTGGTAAAATATATTAAATAATATCAGGCCCCAGTCACCTTGGTTTTTTTAATCAGAGGTGATTTTATTGAATTTCGATAATCATTTTCTATCAAATTGTATAATCTATAATTGTAACGATTAATGACAAAATATTAGTAATGTATCATTATAATACAGATCTAAATTGTAATATGATAAAGTATTATCTAATTCCTCAACGAAAAAATAAATGTGATATAATTATTTTATTCTTGGTATAATTATTGCTTTAAATCTAATATATCTTATCTTATCGTAAGTTGAAGGACCTTATGTAACAAAGAAGATATAAATAGAAAAATTCTTTAGACCTAGGAAAAGCTCATAAGTCATAAAAAAACAATGCATTTTAAGAAAAGATTAATACTTAAAGGTTTTACTCTCATCGAACTGATCGTTGTAACTATCATTCTGGGTGTCTTAGCCGTTTTAGCGGTGCCCCGATACATGAGCTCTGTTGAATCTGCAGAAACAGCTACAGAAGACGAAGTGATTTCCAGTATTAAGGATGGCTTGGAAACCTATGCGTTGGACATGCTTGTAAACACCGGACGATCGTACTGGCCATCAAATCCATTTGATGCACTTAAAACAAAACCATCCGGGTATGACGCCACAGACACGGATGATGCAGACACAGATGGTGAATGGACATATAATACAATTAGTAAAAGGATAACACACCAGAGACAAGATAATAGCCGTTTCTATTGGAGCTATGATGCGGGGTCAGCTGGATTAACCCCAACAGGAGGTAATGTGATGGCTTGGCATAATTATCATTATAATCATGGATACAACCAAAATTTTTTTGGTATTGGTGGTGCAATATATGAAGCGAACACGTCTGCTTTTGCCAATGGTCAATCGATAACAATAACTTCCGCAGGATCTTCTTATAACTATACAATCTCTCATGTTACAGGTGCAAATAATAGTCAGACTGGTAATGAGCAGGATAACGTGCGTTACTTATATATTCTTGATTCAGATGGGACTGGTGCTTTTGGGTGGGAACACGGCTGGACATTTCATATACAAGATTCTTGGTACTTGACAAATACAGCACCTAGCGATAATAATCACGCTGTGGGTAATGGGATTGGAAACAGAACAGTTCTCTAACGAGGTTTTAAACGTCTACAGTTACTTTCTTAATCTAAAGAATAATTATTTTCATACTTTCCGAAAATAAATTCCAATATTGTGAGGGGATCTATGCAATCAGATTTTTCCCATGATATTCTCGAGCATTAATTAACCCATGAATCTTATCAAAATTTTCATGAGTTATTGAACCTGCAACGATTATATTAAATCGTTTACCATATCGATCAATAATATTTTTTAGCCGGGTTTGGCCTTTAATAGCAGTTTTCTCTCCACCGGATGTTAGGATACTGGAAAGTCCCTGAATTGTAGATAATCGATCTAATTCATTAAATATTTCTTCCGTTTGATCGATTGCTTTATGAAATGTTATCGCCATCGGATAAGCTATAGATGCTAGTCTTTCTACTTTTTCAATATCAATATTTCCTGTACTATTAAGTACTCCAAATACTACTTCAGTAACATTCAATTTTTTGCATAATTCAATATCCGATTCCATTAATTTAATTTCGTTATGACTATAAATAAAATTTCCTGCTTTTGGACGAATCATTACCTTAACAGGTATGTCTACTGATTCAATAGTATTCTGTATAACATTTATTTCAGGGGTAAGGCCTTCTAGGTCCAAACTTTTGCATAATTCAATTCTATCTGCACCATTTTTTTCAGCATTAACAGCTTGTTCTATTGAATCAACACATAATTCTTTGATTAGTATATTATTTTTCATCTCATAAAAAACCCAAGAATGTGGGGTTTATTTGATAATCAGTGAAAATCCTTGAAAAATATATTCTATACGTCCACCAGATTTAGCATTACCACCTATAGTACCATTCTGAATATTAATTAATGCTTTTCTTAACAAATATAAGGATTGAGGTTCAACAATTGGTCCATTGTGTGCCGGATGCAAAGTTTTAAGATCAGGTACCAAGTCACAAAGAAGTTCAACAGATTGATAATAAGCATCCAAATCTGATTCCGGCGCAAATAACCAAATAGGGCCATCATAATAAATATCTCCAATCCAAAGCAATCCTAGTTCTCGATCGAGAACTGAAATTGCATCGGGTGTATGCCCAGGTGTACTTAATACTTCAAGAATACGCTCACCCAAATCAATTTTATAACCTTCAGTGATGAATTTTTTCACTTTAAAGGATGGGGTATGATGTGTTGCAGGATTGATCCCATCAGGGAGAACACCGCATAATGCTTCTTCTGATACTTCTTCCCAAACAAGTTCATTAGAGTATCCTCTAGTATTTTTTCTAGTATAATCTGTATCCATTGCAAGAATAGCACTGAATTCTGCATTACCGCCAATATGGTCAAAATGTGTATGCGAATTAAGGACTAAAACTGGTAAACTAGTAAGTTCATTTACTACTGCTCTTATTTTACCTATTCCATTTCCCGTATCAAAAAGCAGGGCTTTTTTATTGCCTAAAATCAAATAAGAAATGACCTCTTGCCATTGGTGTGGTTCATATATTGCAAAAACATCATTTTCTAATTTAAAAATCCAAAACCACTTATTTGATACCGTAACTCTCTTAAGATCTGCATAGATATCGCGTGGTAAATCTTGACACCAACTATCTGAAATAATACTGAGCGAATCAATCCCACTCGTCCCCTGTGAGTAAATATTCGCAATAAAAATCAATAATATTCCTACACGGTTAATCATATTACAATCTACCCATCCTCCCATAAACAAAAAATGACAGCTATATGGTGATTAATAGGGAAAATAGATCTATTGTAAAATAGATGAAGCCTTATTAAATATTCTTTCAACAACTTTACTATAAGCAACTTCACTAAGATGTAAATCATCTGATGCAACTAAATCAGGTTGTTCTAATCCTAACTTTGAAATATCTGTAATATCTTGAAAATAAACATTCTCTTGTTGACATTTTATAGATGCAAAATCATTATATTGGGAAATCTCATCTGAAACTATTTCTGGAGTCGTATAGTACTGACCAATGGGTGTGAAAGAATAATCTGGTATTGAGATTACTATTACCTTATTACGATCATTCTTTCCTAAATAAATCGCTTTTTCTAAAAGAATAGGGAATTCTTCTTCATAAACAGAAAATGGTATTCTCCGAAATTGATTATTAACACCAATCAATAGTGTAACAAGATCATAATCATTAGGTGGATTGATATCGACGACTCCATTAATTAGATCAGTGGTTGTCCACCCCGTTTGGGCAATACTTAAAAGAGTTAAATTATTTACCTGTCCTTTATTTAGACTATCCAATAATTGTTTTGGGAAACTACATGAATCACAAACACCCTCACCTTGAGTGTAGCTATCACCCATTGCTAAGTATTTATATCCCGATATTGGAGATAAATCTTTATCAATGTCTGAGTTAGAACATGAAATAAAGAAAATTGGTATCAGATATATTATAAATCGAAATTTGGATATAACTATCGAGAATATTTCCATATCCAAATCTACCCATCCTCTCACAATCAAAAAACCCCGTGCAACCGGGACTTGATGCTTAATCAGCATATACTTCTGCTCCCAAAAAATGTAGTGAAATATATTTTTTATCACCTACAACCCAACTATCATGAGGCTCAGGTGGTACATAGAATAAATCACCTTCTTTTAATATATGTATTTCACCATTTTTGAAAGCAACTGTAGCACTACCCGATATCACCAATCCTAGATGTTCTATTTCACAAAATTCTGTACCACTTAATGGGGAAACATTAATAGACCATTTCCATCCTGGTTCATAAGAAGCCCTTCCAATAGTCATGTCTTTTAATTTTACCAGTTCAAACTTACCCTTATCGAAATTTCTAATCTCATCAGGATTATTAAAGTTTTTTAATATCATATCAATCATAATTAAAATATATCCTTATGTATAAATTAATCTACACTTGATCCTAAAATAAAACTCCGTGAAGATTAGTTAAGAATGCTTTTTATGCTTTTGAATGCCAATAAGCTAATGCAATGAATACAAATTGAAACGGGAGTCTTCCCCAAGCTATTATTGGTGTTGTATCCATTGCTTCTCCATTGGTTAAAGCAACATAAATATTGGCGGGGTAAATTGCGAATAGAAGTATAACCAAACCCCAACCTGCAATAAACCTTGTATTGGGGAAAAATAGCAGAGAACCTAAAACTATTTCGAGAATTCCCGTTATATAAACAATTATTATTTTAAATGGTAAGATTGGAGGAACAATACGTATATACCATGCTGGATTGATAAAATGATTGATGCCCGCGATAATATAAAACAGGCTCATGATTATAATACTGAAAGGTTTTATTTTTGAATTCATTTAAATCAAAACATAAAACTCTTGAAACTTAAAAAGAACTTTATTCCCCCAAATAATAAACCGCAGGAATGCGGGTGTCGCTTCTAATAAAAACGGGTGACCAAAGCTTGATGTTGTGGAAAGGGTAAATCTATTTTAGCAATATCATTTTACTTGTTTTATTAAATTTTCCAGCCTGTATCATATATAGATATATACCAGAACCAACAAAAGATCCAGCATTATTAGTAGCGTTCCATTGGATTGATTTGTACCCGGCACTTTGCTTTTTGCTAACAAGATTATTTACAACCTTGCCCAACACATTGTATATAGTAATGTTAACAAAGGCATCTTCCGACAGATTATACTTTATATATGTTATTGGGTTGAAAGGGTTAGGGTAATTTGACAAAGTTGGAAAAGACATCGAATTAGTATTTTTTTTGATTCCCACATTAGCCGGACAATAATTTCCATCTGGCGCTAGTTGTGGGATTTTATTCTCTGGATTGGTTACCAAATTAAACATGAGTGTGTCTGTGATTTCAAACAATTCTTCTGTACAGGGTTCCCATTCGTTTGCAATACCGTTACAAGTTTGTATATCTGAAAGAATGCCCATATTTGTGACGATACACCAATATAAATATTCCATGGCCATGCAGTCGTATTCACAGGTCCAATCATCATAATGATACCAAGCTTCGTCAGGATAAGGATCAGGAATAGTTGTAAATTGACCACCCCGAGCTACATCCATTGCATCAGTAAGGTAGGACGAATTTGGTTCCAAAGTATAAAGGGAAGGATATACTTCCACATGTCCGCAGGCATTGATAGTGTGTAATACTTCCTCCACCGTAGCATCATTTCCCCAATGTCCCGGATGGTTTGGATCAATTTCATTTAGGAATAATACGGCACCAGTGCATCCATCATCAAAATTATCAAAGAATGTTTCAATCGAATTTCCGTTTTCTGATCGAAAAACAGGCATAACAGTATTTAATTCTATAAGAGATATCTTAATGAGTGGATCATCCACAATGCCATCTTCATCATTATCCAAAAGTTCTGCCACAACGGATGCCACATGAAGCACCTTTTCATCGGGGATACTGGATTCAGAAAAGATATTAATACAGTCCAGCACATTTACATATTTAGAAAAAACGCCAAATGCGGGATGATTAGGATAGGGATTTCCCTCCAGTTCAAAACACACGTCATTCTGAGAAAAGAGTAAGATTGGAATAAAAACCATTGATATAAAAGTGAATAGATTTTTCATAAAATAAATTATAATAATTCATCTTTTTTAGTTAAGATAAATTTTTAGATCTCTAAAATGCATCGGATTTTAATTGAGCATAATAAATACTTTCATTAGAAAATGATAGAGTTGACTCAAAGACCATTTAGATCTTTTTAATAATTATATCCTCCTAATTATAAAAATCCTCGATTGAAAGGTGCTTGATGGATTATAAATGAAAAATGATTAAATATTGATTTCCATTTCTATATTAATATTAGAATCATTTTTATTAATTCCATGCTCATCCAAAAGACTTTCTAATTTTTCATCTAGTTCATCCTTTGTTATATCGCCACTACCTTTTACTACAATATTTGTGAAGTCTTTCCCATTTTTTATGGTTTTTTCTATTCTAACATCTATATTTTTATCCATCTTATTCGCATGTTCTCCTATTTTAACAGAAAATTCTGTTTTGACATCACCAAGAAGAAATAAGGTGAAAAATACACTAACCACTCCTAAGACAACTCCAAGAAACAAACTTTTATAATCAATTTTCATAATATTCTTTCTGTCATATCATATTCCGATCTACAACTCCTCCACAAGAATAATAGAAGAGCCGGGCTTGATGGAGAATATTTATTGATTTAATTAGAATCCTTATTTACTAATAAGGAAGTATGGGTATGCACAATTCTCCAGACACCTTTCTTTTTTTCTAATACTAAGGATATTACCACTGGGTCAAGCTGCTTTTTCATCATGTTTCTTTTTTCAGAATTGGTATTAGGTGGGAGAACAAATGTTCTGTGCCAGTAGAAACTTGCAACCGCAACTTTTCCGTTACCATAAAATTTAATTAATCTATCCCGCACATCAGTAAACCATTTAATCCCGCTGATACTTTTCATAATAGCATCTACTTGAGATTGCTACATATTCATATTTAGATTTTGATCTGTTATTCTTCCAGCACCATTAGGACCAATCCAAACCCTATCTTTAGACATCATTTTTGCTTGTTCAAATAGCTTTCCTTCATCCTCAGTTTTAGAATAATTATCAATTAATTTATTAATAGCATCTAAATCGTTTTCATTACTGAAAGCAATTGTAGATAGAATAATAAATAATAATATGGTCTTTAGTTTACTAATCATATTTTATTCCTCAATTCAATTATTACTTAACATCTAAATCTAACCATCATCCTTTAAACAAAAAACCCCACGAATGTGAGGATTGATGCGATTATGAATATAATTAAAAATTGAATTTATTGGATCAAAATTTATTTCATAGATTGAGCTGCACGAAGTCCTGAAAGATATGCACCATGAATTGTTGCAGGATAATTTTCATGAGTATGCTCCCCAGCAAAGTAAATTAGATCATCAACAGGGGCACTAATTTCATAGTATGTTTCTGGCCTATT
>CEUZ01001958.1_pt1 | contig 11705 bp, 11 predicted proteins | sample 361511 | NCBI WGS metagenome assembly CEUZ01 (sample SAMEA2622822, study PRJEB7988) | marine metagenome | biome: marine biome (ENVO:00000447); feature: surface water layer (ENVO:00002042); material: "saline water (ENVO:00002010), including plankton (ENVO:xxxxxxxx)" | depth 5 m
AGGTTTTGGTTTCAACTGTGTATCATCTCCAATCCAAAATCAACAAAGGTATCTACTTTAACAGGTTGATTTAATACCTTCTCTTTCTTGATACGAGACTTAATTGTATTATTGGTTGATGATGGATACTTAGAAACCTTATATCCATTCTCTTCTAGATATCTATGAATTTTTGTTGGTGTCCATCCTTTTTTATAGAGTTCCCATATCTTATCATATCTTAATTTCAGTTTAGGTAAACGATAAAGGTATTGTGTGGTTGAAAACTCATGTGTGACTACTACAACGTTAAAAGTTAGATATGGTCTCCACCCCATATACGGAACTATATGACTCCTGAGCGATTCCAAAAGATCAAAGATGTTTTAAATAAGCGTCAGCCTGATTTAACCATCATTATGGATAATGTACATAAACCTCATAATCTTGCAGCGATTATTCGCTCTTCTGATTCCGTAGGTATTGGGGATATTCATGGTATTTCATCTAATGAACGTAAAGTGGGGACCAATCTCAAATCTGCCGGCGGATCCAACCATTGGGTTCATCTGCATATTCATAAATCTATATTGACTGTTATCTCAAACTTAAAATCAGCTGGATTTTGTATTTATGCGGCAAATACAAGTGAAAGAGCAAAGGACTATCGATCCGTCAAATATACTGAGCCAACGGCCCTGATACTTGGTGCGGAATTGGATGGAATTTCTCCTAAAGCATTAAAAAATATAGATGATGAAATCATGATTCCCATGGATGGAATGGTTGCCAGCCTCAATGTTTCTGTGGCAGCAGCTGTTATTCTCTTTGAAGCTCAAAGGCAAAGAAAAGAAGCTGGCTTGTATCAGAAAAACAGATTAGATCATAATACCTACGATAAACTCTTATTTGAATTTTCCTATCCAGATGTGGCTAAACGCTGTCAAGAATCTGGTTTATCATATCCTGCTATGGATAAAGAAGGATACATTAAAAATAAAATCTGACATCACTAATATTATATAATAACTAAAAATAGAGTCGCAATACGGTTTCTGCTACACAGGCATATCGTTTTCTGTATTCCACTTCTACACTAATTTCATTTATTACTTCAATGCTTTTGTTTAATGGAACCACATTTTTCAATCGTATTCGCGCCCTGACCCTAGAACCAGATTTGACTGGAAATGGGAAACGCACCTGGTTCAAGCCATAGTTCACTACCAACCGTGCTTCTGGGTAAAAATTTATCTTTTCATTTATAGTATCGGTCAATTTCGGCAATAAAGCCAGAGTAAGAAATCCATGGGCAATAGTCGTTTTAAATGGTGATTCTTTTTTAGCTCGACTCGGATCTGTATGAATCCACTGTTGATCCCCCGTAACATCAGCAAATTGATTAATACAGTTCTGGTCTATTATCTGCCATTGGCCTACGTAAGTTTCTTGGCCAATTTGTTTTTTTAAATTTTCGTAAGTTCGTTCGGCTGTTTCATTTTGGAAGACTTGTCCTGTAATAAAAAGATTACTGCTCTCAAAAGGATTCAAACCTGCAATCCAAGGATTATTCAGTGTATTGGTGATTCGATCGTTTAGTTTATTTGACCAAGATTGGAATGTAGGCTCTAACATTGCCTTGAACTGAGCTGTATTTTCCTGAAAATCTTCTTTTTTTTCCCTAATGAATTCTAGGACATTCACTTACGATTCACTGTTTTTTTCATGTAGAGATGTATACATTATTGTTAATATAAAAATTCCTAATAAAACCTTAAATATATAAATATATTATTAATCAGATATTATTCAAAATGTGTAACCAGCATAGATTTTATGAAAAAATCTTTCTTCTTTTTGGAATGAATTTTTTATATAAGATTCTCCATTTTTTATAAATTTATAAGGTTGTTCATAATCATACTTTTCCCTGGATAATATATATCCCAGAGTAAAATGATTATAAACATTTTTTATGATGGAAATATCAATATCATAGTTTTCTCCTTCAAAATAACCTTGCAGAAAAATATCAGCAGAAAAATTTTTCAGTGGTCCATGATTCATGTCTATCTTACAAAAGTAGTCTAGACTATATGGTTCAGAATCGATAAAAACAACACCAGTAGCTGGACCAATAACTGCCCCAATAAACAACTCGCCCTCATCATTCAGAAAACTTGCATCATCATCCAGGTAAGAAAATTTACTATACCCCAATCCAACTGTAGTATTTGGTTTTATCTTCAATGCATATCCTAAACTTGTATTCAGCTCTGTATCCGTATTTTGATCAAAGTCGACTTGGCTGAACCATAGATCACCAAAAAGGCCAAAATCTGTATTGATATCCACATAGCCATCAATTTCAAAATTTTCACTTCCAATGTTAACAAAAACACCCATCCCTTTTCCAAACCGGGTATTTGAGAGCAAACCGTTATGCTGCTTCTCCGCTTGTCCAAAGGCTAATACATTAATGATCAAAAATAATATAATTCTTTTCATTATTGATATAGTCTATTCAGCCATAAAACACCTATAATTGTTTTTACATCGGTAATTTTTCCATTCCAGACCAAGTTTACTGCATCTTCTAGGGATGTGGGTAGTAATTCCAGAAATTCATCCGCATCCAAATTGCAGTCTGTTTTCTCCAGATTTTCTGCCAGGTAGACACTCATGATCTCATTAGCAAAACCAATGGCCGGATGAATTTTGGTCAGAAAGGTGAGTTTTCCTGCTTTATAACCAATTTCTTCTTTTAATTCTCGGGCAGCACAAACGATTGGTTCTTCATCAAAATCCAGTTTCCCCGCCGGCAGTTCAATAAATTCATCCTGTGCTGCATAACGGTACTGACGAATTAGCCCGATTAAACCATCAGGTAATATGGGAAGGATTACAACTGCGCCAGGGTGGTTAATCCATTCCCTGGTTGTTGTTTTCCCATTCGGCAATTTTACTACATCCCTGCGCACATCCAAGAAACAACCCTGGAAAATAACTTCAGATTTCAGTTTGGTTTCTACTAATTCAGTCATGTAAAAATATAGAACAGAAAATGGGTTCTAGGTTCTATTTAGAAGCTGCAGCAGATTCTGCTATTTGAGCTTTACTGAAAGCTAATAATGGATAAAAAACAAATGGCAGTAGAATCATACCAATGGCAAAAATAATTTTCTTCCCAAAAAGTTTTGCCATTTGAAGAGATACCAGAATATGTCCCACAGGAAAAATAAGGTATATCACCATCCACCATATGGGCTTATTCAAAATCTTGGTCACTACAATAAAATTCAGAAATGGCACAAGCACTTTCCAACCGGCATGATTGGCTTTGGAAAATATTTTCCACCAAGATAGTACAATTAATAAAAATAAAACACCTATCACCGAAACTACTATGATCAAGGTCGTACCACTAAATAAAGAAGGCTGAGCTTTCGCTCCTTTTGAGCTAGATGGCTTCCCCTTTTCTACTTGGGCAGTGTTCTTGATTTCCTTAGCGGAAGAACCCACACTTTCAACTTTAAAGGTTGCTGGAGGAGTCATATCAAACAATACTTCACTATCATCCGATGTTTCCAGTACCTGTTCCCCTGGATTACCGGCCAAATCATTATAATCAATAGTAAAAGGAATTAAACCTTCGGCATCTTTTTCAGTAAGTGCATGGGAATACCGGTATTGGAGTTTTGTTTTAGTTAACTGTGATATTTCATTTCCATTAACGGTGACATTTATTGTTGACAAAGTCTCACTGGCCATGAAATCAAGGAATATGGAATCTCCCTTTACAGCTAGGGTTTGATCGTAAGAGTTATTGGAATAAAGTTTGATATCATCTAGCTCTGGAGCTGTGCCATCATAAGTAACGTTGCTTTCATCAGTAGTGGCAGTAACTTTTACGCCTGGATTCTGAGCATAATCCTTAAAATCAATAGTGAAAGTAATCAGCCCATCATCACCATCTTCAAAAACATTTTCTACTTTCCAAGAGCTACCATCACCAGTAGCTTGAAATTCATCTCCATTGATTTCAACTATTGGCATCTCAATTCCTTCGCTAGCAATGATAGTTAATGTCAGCATATCATCAGGGACAGCCAGGGCATTATTTTGCATATTTGTGGAAGTAACTGTGACTTCGTTTAGCACTGGAATCGTTTCATCAATAGTTAGTATACTATCGCTTACTGTCCCAACTGCGCTGTTGCCGGCCCTATCCCAAATTTCAGCGATAAACTGAGCAGTCCCACCTTCGCTGTAACCATCCAAGGAAACAAAATCCTGACGGGCAATCAATATTTCCTTTAAATCACTAAGATCTCCTCCATCGATTAGTGAAGGCTGTCCAAGGTTTAAATAATTATTTCCACCATCAAAGCTGACTTTGATTTGGATACGGCCACCTTTCAACGTTTCATCATCAGCGATGGGAACGTCTACTTTTACTGAAGTGGAAAGGCTGTTCCAATAGATTTTGGATTCTTGAGCAATAAGCATACAAAACAAAATTAATGTTACTTTGATAAGGCGTTTCATAAAACTATTCCCAATCAGCAAGTAATTTCTTTGCAAGTTCTTTTTGTTCCGCATTCTCTACAAGATATTCAGATAATAAATCTGCTGCAACCAGTTCTTGCAGCAGATTTTTTGCTCTCTTATCCCGACCATCTTTTTTTAGCGCCTGAGCCAGATATACAGTTTGATTAGGAGTAGTACTACCCGTTTCATAAGCCATGGTCAGATATTTTACAGCTTCATCATTGCTGGGCCAAGAAAGCAGAAATGGAATACGGGGTGATTTATAATGGACCGCTCCCAGCATAAAGTACCCCCCACCATTTTGATAGTTTGGATTCATCTCTATAATCTTTAATGATTCTGTACGCATAATATCAGCAACCCCTTCTCTGGCTGCAGCAATAATACCATAGACTTCTGCCCAACTACCTAGATTAACCAAATACCAATATCGCAGTGCTCCAGAATTCGGATATTTTTTTATTAGTTCTTCTGAAAGAACCTTACCTCTGCTGAAAGTTTCTTTTTGACTATTTTGATCCTTAAGAACATATTTCCCTTTATAATAATAAGATTGTAATAAATAGATCCCTGCATCCAATTCGTTTTCAGAATATTTAATAGCTCGTTTAAAATGATTTATAGCCTCACTAATGGGTCCACTTTGAGCAGTAGCGCCTATACTGCCTTCTCCTCTTTTATTATAAGCAGCGATCCCCAGTTCCATGTCAGATTGGGCCAAAAGGAAAGAAAATAATAAAAAAGATAAATTTGCAAACCTGGTAATGATCATATCTTACTCTTAAAAATATTCAATATAAGTAATCTTAAGTTCCCGCTTGAAATAGTCCACTTTTTCTTCATCAAAAAGCAAGTTATTAAAGTCCAGTTCCAAGTGAAAGTGGTCTACAAATGTCCAACGGATGGCAGCATTAAGATACCCGCCGGTACTGATAGACATTGTTTTCGCAGTCATATCATTTTCATTTAGTGCAGCATTGTATTCCATTAGCAATGAAAATTCCGGGTTCAGTTCCAGGTCTAGTCCGAAAAACAAATTTGGATCTTTATCACCATCTATATTCTCAATAAAATTATAATTGATTCCGGTATGCAGGCCTGCATTCCCCAGTGGTGTCTGCCAATTCTTGGAAGCAGCCAGGTAAGCACCATAGGCCTTAACATCATAACGTGAAAGAGTATCCGCTTCATTGAAGTTTCCATATCCTTGCGTATTGATTCCTAATGCAATTCCCGGCATAGATGATTTTTCATCAATCAGCAGGTATTTAAGGCTGGCTTCCGGCCTCGGATACCAACGTAGACTATCATCCCCAATCAAGTTTGGAGAACCGAAAGAAAGTCCAAACTGGAATCGGTCTGTTAGTCCAACTTGTAGGCTGGTAATCATTCCTCCTGCATCCTGGATACGCATATCCAGAGCATAACTGCCCCGTACCAAAGTACCCGCTGTAGGGATGGTTATCAGATCGGTAGGAGGAGGGTAATCCTGGCCTAAAACCACTGTAGTATAAGCAAAAAATAAAATGTACTTAAATGTTTTCATTATAATCCACTTCGGGTTGGTTTAGGATAAATTACATCGCCTAACCTTGATGTCAAAGTTTTGACCCGGGTAATCGGAATCGTCAATAATTCACCTTCACCCTTTAGCCGAAACCGAATGCCATTCTCATTTAAACTCACAAAATCAATCATCAGTTGGTCACCATTGCTTAAGATCAGTTCATCCCAGAAGGTTTTTGGTATTAAGCCACCACCATGGGGAACAATAATACGTTTTTCATAAATTTCTTTAGCAATGATGTCTGCCTCATTTAAAACATTTCCTGTTCGCGGTGGCGGTGTTCGATACAATTCGTCTGCCGGAGCCTGGCTTAATGCCATATGGGAAACCAGATCACCATCATGGTTATATTCCCAGATCTGCACTATCGAAGCCATCACATCAAACTGGTATTTGAAACGACGAATAATTCTTCCAGAAGGCAGATTTCGCCACCTTTCTTCTCCTAAATTATTCAAATAATCATAATCCAAATCAATCTGACCATATTCCTGACCATCGATTGTTTCAAAAAGAATCTTAGATACATGACGGCCGTCCTCCATCGTAAAATGGGTCCGCTGATCTGTGAAAGACAGCGGTTCCGATACGGGGAATTGCCAACGACGGAATTCTTTGCTCCAGGGTTCCTGATCACCAATAACAATCAGTCGCTGGTATTTTCCATCGTCATCATACTCCCCTCGCTCAACCAGCTTACCATCTTTATCATAACGAAGCATTTCACGTTTGGTCAAGGTACCATTGGCAGCATAACGTTCAATTTTGACCGGTAGATTTTTTTCATTGTAACTGACCGCTAGATGGCTCAGCCCCCGTCGATCCGTAGACAACATCGATAGGTTGGACATAAAATTTCTGTCGTCTTTAAAATAACGAACATAGGCTACATCCATCTGGGTAAAGGCGATCTGCAGTATCAATAGAACTATACCGTGGCGGATGTTTTTTCTCATTTAATCATCTTGTTTAAGGTCTTCATCGAGAGAATTGGATAATTTAAACCGGTAAACGGAACCATCACCCCGATCACAAACATATACCACTCCCCTTTTATCTACAGTAACTGCAACAGGTTGATTCATGATTGGCTGTTTGATATTGCTATTGGTTTCATAACCCGCTTCCTTAAAGTATTTCCCATTTGCATCAAAAACAATTACATCAGAATCTGAACCATCTACAATATAAACATTTTTATTTTCATCAACAGCCACATCTAGTGCTGTACCGTACAGTGATGCATCCATAATATCGCTTGCTTCCGGTTGAAAGCCAGAAGAATAGACTGCAAAATCACCAGATAAATTGGGGATAATCATATGCACAGGGAAAAAATCACCTGCCTGAGTGTAATACAAATTTCCCTGATAATCCACATCGATGCTTAAAGGTTCATTCACTGTTCCCGCACCAGTACCATAACCTTTAATGGTCGTTCCAAATACACCCGTGAAAGCCCACACTAATTCTCCAGTTTTCAGTTCCAAGAGTCTAGATTTTTGGAAACTTATCTGCACGAGTCGGTATTGATTATTAGTGCCGCCGTAACTATCGGACACAAAGATCATATTACTCTGTCCAGCCGGGGATGAAATACCGGTAAATTGACTAGAATCAGGCCTATAATAAGGGTCCAGGTACTGGTTTTTTACCATTCTACCATCATAGAATAAATGGGGATTTAAAAGGGAGTCAATTACAGACTGGTCAGTAGTAAATATGGTGCTCTCCAGTTCCCATTCATCATCATTTAACAGAGATAACCAACTTTCTGTTCCGGCAGTTTCATCCTGTAAGGCTCCCGTTTGAATATGCCTAAATGTTCCGGCACTGGATATTTGGTCAATTCCTGTAGTGTTCCAGTATTGATTCCAGATAAATATTCTTTGTGAACCATCAATAAAGAATACATTCATTTTTTGATCCACATCTAGATCAATTGGTGAAATATTTACACCATCTTGATCCTCTAGATTTCTGAGAACTGAAAACCCATCTGGCTGATCCCCATCCTGATCCAAGACTACGATGGACTGAGCAATAGAATCAGCGATAAAAATACGTCCATCCTGCGCAATAGAAATTTCGGTAGGGTCACCAATACCATAATCTTCTCCCCAAACAGGGCTTAACTGAAGATAAGTGGTGTCTCCAGCTCCAAATTCCAATCCGGATTTATTTTCTATATCCTCTGGGATAGAAAATTTTTGCAGACAGGCTGATATCAATAAACAACTGATCAGGATCAAATGAAAGTTTTTATTCATCATTATAAAGAAAACCCAATACTGAAACGTTTAGGATCCGATAAATGCTGAAAATTGGCATAGCCATAATCAGCCCTGAGTTTCAGGGGTCCCACTGGAAAAACAATACCGGCACCAAAAGTGAAATCCTCCTCATTCTTATTAAACTTATAACCGGCTCTAATAAACAGTGTTTGGATGAATGAATATTCAATACCAGTTACGATATATTCAGCATTATCAACCGGATGATTAAGCTGCAGTGAAAGTACCAACTGCTGTTTATCTGTTCTAACCGGATCTATCGCCATTCCCACACGAAAAATGGTTGGCGGAGAAAACTGTTCAAAATGTGTTGTATCTATAATTTCCTGCCCTGAGTTCATATCCAGAATTCGTTTTTCATAGGAACCGCTCGCAGCCACCTGGCTTCCAAAATGAGATAATGATGCACAAAACCGCAATGACTTATAACCTGTCCAGTAGAAAGTACCTATATCCATTAGAACAGCATCCATACCATATCCAGCCAATGTTTCAGCTACATGTTTCAAAGTTACACCAAAACTGAACCGATCAGTCATTTTTGCACCATAGCTGAATGCAATAAACCTATCCTGGAATGTGAAATAGTTGCCTGTACCTGCGGGATGATATTCTGTCGTCTCTTCCATAGGCTGCATATGCAGTATCCCTCCACTGATCCCAAAATAATTCCTGCCAAAAATATTACGGGTAAAGCTGAAATAATCATATTTAATCTCTGCCGGCCATTGGATCTGGGATATGGATATTTCTGTCTGACTAAGCTGAGCCATAATGGCGGGATTATAATAAATACTTGCTGCATCTTGGCTCAGCGCCACCACAGATTCCCCCATGCCAACAGCACGGGCACTGACTCCAATATTTAAGAATGAAAAGACAGAAGTTCCTGCTCGCTGACCACCCAGAATAGGAAATAAACTCTGACTCCAGCCAGTAGACAGGAGTAAAAGGGACAATATGAATTGTAGCCTAATTCTTAACATTAAAAAATTAATTGCAGACCCAATTCTATTCCCCTAGGTTTTCGATATCTTGATGGGTCCTGGTTTGGGTCAGGGCTGTTAGCCAAATAGTAACCAATGATTTCACCTTCATTGTAGCCCTGGCCAGTAAAAGGATTTATCCTGCGCGGAATTCTTTCATCAAGCAGATTTTCTACTTCCAGATAAGCCTTGATCCGGAAATGTGTTCCCTTAAATATCCTATAGAATTTTATATCAATATTTCGGGAAGGAATCTCAGCAAGATAAGCATATGGACGATCATCTTCCCGAGGACCATTATAATATTCACGTCCATTCACAACTAGGATCTCATCAATGATCGAGCGCGTATACCGGCGTCCGGATTCATAATCCAGCCGGAAAGAAAGACCCCAGTTTCGGGGATGGCTATAGGATAGATTGGTAAAAAAATGGATCGGCCGATCCCAACTCATATAATTTTCCCCAAGAGGTTTTTCAGATAATTGTCCAGCCTGTACCAACAGGTTATCTAAAGGTGAAGAACTTTTCCCAGTCACGATGCTGTAATTAAAATTCACATCAGCATACCAGTTCTCAAATAGTCGGCTTTTAAGGATGGCTTCCACTCCTCGGGCACGGGCATAGTCTGCATTAAAGTACATATTAAAAGAGAGATGAGCATATTTGGGATTAGATGGGCGAATAGTCTGGGACGTTTCATAATCGAACATATCTTTCCAGTAAGCCTTCAATTCCAGGATCTGATCTTCACTGAAGCGGTGTTTGATTCCAATCTCATACTGAACAGTGGTTTTGGGATTCAAGTTCGGGTTGCCAAAGACCTGATAAGTGGACTGGGCTTTAGAGTTGATTTTTGCATAGACATACTGAAATGTTGGCAACTGTGAGAAGTGGCCGTAGTAAAAATAAAGAACATCGTTATCGGTCACCGGATGAGAGATTCCAAACCGAGGGCTCAGCCTTGCCTTCATACGATAGGGTTCTCCAATCCATGGGAAAGAAAAAGTCTCTTTCTTAAACAGGTCACGAGCCTCATCCGTAATAATGATATTACTGGTATCATTAATCGCTTTTTCCACATAACGACCTGGAATCCAGTAATCGGTACGTGCTCCCAGGTTCAAGGTCATACCCTCGAATACAATCCTGTCCTGAATGTAAAAAGCGCCAAAATAAGTTCTAGCATTATAACTGTCGTAGTTGGCACCAAAAGCAGATGAACCGCTCCAAGGTTCATCAATATCTAAGACCTGCAGTTCTGTAATGGTGTGTTCAAATCCTGTCTTGATCTTATGCCGTGATTTTGTATGATAGGTCCAGTCCAGATCGAGACGGGTATTATCACTGACCAGGTCATACCATTCCGGTGCAAATCCAGTATCATAAAATTCATCACCGTAGGTTATATAGATATTCCCATCCTTGCTGGTACCATCCAAGCTGTAGTTTATAGGTTCCAGATCTAGCCGTTCCTGGTATTGATTCCACATCAAGTTCTGGACTGCACTGTGCTCCATCGTCACAAATTTCCCGAACGTTAATTCATAGAATGACTTTGTGGATAATGTATGGGTCCAATTGATATTTAAAAGCCGGGTATCCCGCGTAACTGTATTATAGTTATCCAATATTTGCATATAAGCATAGGGGAAATAGGTGGATGCAAAAGCACGGGGCATATAGTAGCCTTGGTTAACATTCATGGACAGATCATAGGACAAGGCCAGTTTTTTCTGGGCTGACAATTCCCAAACCAGCTTATATAGGCCATGCCAGTCATTATTTTCCCGCGGTGCCAAGGATTCCATTATTTGATCCGCTGCTATCTCCGAAAACAGTCCAGATGACCAGAAACGATGGGGATATAATTTTGAAGCTACAGGTAAGTTCCCATCATAGACCTTACTGTATCCATTTAAGAAGAATGAAAAACGGCCCGGAAGATTCAGCCCCAACCAAGCGGGGAGTGTTTGGAAAAAAGGATCGGGACCGCCAAGATTGAACTCAATGCGGTCCGTATTAAATTGACCATCAAACAACCGATCGCTGGCATACTTTAATGATCCTTCATACCGGTCCCGGCCCTCCTTCAATTTGATATTGATTACACCGGACATCGCCTGACCGTACTCCGCATTGTACCCACCGGTCACGATTTCCAGTTCTTCAATGGCATCGGCATTAACAAACAGATTTCCAGAATAACCGGTAAGCGGATCTTTCACCGAAAAACCGTCCACGATAAATAGGCTTTCATCAATACGGCCACCACGGATATGAATCTCGTTATCCTGGGTAGTAACACCGATCTGTTCAGATAAGATA
>CEUZ01514213.1_pt1 | contig 11699 bp, 11 predicted proteins | sample 361511 | NCBI WGS metagenome assembly CEUZ01 (sample SAMEA2622822, study PRJEB7988) | marine metagenome | biome: marine biome (ENVO:00000447); feature: surface water layer (ENVO:00002042); material: "saline water (ENVO:00002010), including plankton (ENVO:xxxxxxxx)" | depth 5 m
ATCAATGAATTTCACATCATTATCTTGAATTGTTTTCATTATATCTGCCATCATTTACTCCTTATTTTGCTTTATTATTAGTTTTATACTGCACTTATCGTGCCAAAATCCAATTAGAGCATCAAAATGAGAGCTATTTATGCTAAATTAGCTTTAATTAATGCATAATATATTAGATGTGTATAGTAGTATATGAAATATTTTAAATCTATACACCATAAAAAATAATGACGTTTCAAGATACCATAAGGGAATTAAAGAAATTTTGGTCAGATCATGGGTGCATCTGTCAAGAGCCTTATGATATGCCTGTCGGAGCAGGAACCTTTCATCCAACTACTTTTCTTAGGGCAATTGGCCCGGAACCTTGGAAAACTGCTTTTGTGCAACCATGCAGGAGACCAAAAGATGGTAGATTTGGAGATAACCCAAATAGATTACAACATTATTTTCAGTTTCAAGTAATACTAAAGCCATCGCCTGAAAATATGCAGGATATTTATATAGAGTCTCTTGATTTGTTAGGAATATCTCAAAAAGATAATGATATAAGGTTTGTTGAAGATAATTGGGAATCTCCATCTTTAGGTGCATCAGGAGTTGGCTGGGAAGTCTGGTTAAATGGAATGGAAATTAGTCAATTCACTTATTTTCAGCAAATTGGAGGGATAGAATGTAGCCCTATTACTGGAGAAATAACTTATGGATTAGAGAGAATAGTTATGTATTTACAATCAATAGAAGATATATACAAGATAAAATGGAACAAAGATTTTACATATGAAGATATATACTTACAGAACGAAAAAGAATTCTCAATGTACAATTTTGATTTAATTCCTACAGATCTTTTTACTAAAATCTTCGACGAATATGAAAAAGAATGCTCCAAACTTTTAGATAATAATCTCCCTCTCCCTGCCTATGATTATTTACTACAAAATTCACATTTATTGAATTTGTTAGACTCAAAACAAGCTATATCTTCAACTGAACGACAGGCTTATATTTTAAGACTAAGGAAAATGTCTAACTTGATTGGTACAAAATATTTAGAGATAAGAGAATCGCTTGGCTTCCCATTGATAAAGGACAAGTAATTTATGAGTAGTAAAGCCTTATTGATAGAGATAGGGTCTGAAGACCTACCTGCTAATAATTTAGAAAATATAAGCTTACAACTTCTTTCCCATATTGATCGTAATATGAAAAGAAATAATCTAATTTTTAAATCTATTAAAAATTACTATACATGTAGACGCTTGATTTTTTTAGTTGATGATCTTCAAGAAAAGATAACCCTGAAAGAATCTGAAATTAAGGGGCCAAGATGTGACAGCGTTGAAGATTCTCCACGAGCAGTAGAAGGTTTTGCTAAGAAATATGATGTTAGTCTAAAAGAATTAAAGAAAAAAGACTATGATGGTATTGAATATTTTATATATAAGAGACCAAGTACTTCAATTAATTCTATAGATCTAATACCTAATATTTTAATAGAGTCTTTAAAAGATTTTAAGTCTCAAAAGATGATGAAATGGGGAAGTAAATCTTTTAGCTTTGTTCGTCCAATCAAGTGGATTTTAATTATTTACGGGGATCAAGCTATAAGTAGTAATATTTATAATACAAAAACTACAAATTATTCTTTTGGTCACAGGGCAAAATCAAATAATAAGATAGAAATAAAAAGTGTAGATGACTATTTTATAAAAATAAAAAAATCCGGAGTTCTTATTGATCAAAAAGAACGTAGAGATTTAATAAATAAAGTAATTTCTAAAAAAATTCAAGAATCCAATTTTGATTTATCAGTACCCAGTAATTATATTGATAAACTTAATAATATTGTAGAGTTTCCAAATGCTTTTTTGGGTAAATTCCCTAAAGAATTTCTTAAACTTCCTGAAATTATTTTAACTGAAGTTTTAAAAAATACTCAGGACTACCTGCCTTTATACAAAAATAATAAAATTACAAACTCTTTTATAGGTATTTCAAATGTAGAAATTAATTCTAGCATTATTTTTGGGAATGAGAGAGTAGTTGTGCCAAGGTTAAGTGATGCTGACTTTTTCTTAAAAAAAGATTTAGATATAGATTTTGCAAGAAGTGAAGAAGAATTAAAAGGAGTTATATTTCATAGAAAGTTAGGAAGTATTTCTGACAAAGTTAATAGAATTAATTTACTAGTTAAGATAATAGATTCTAAATTGAATATCAAAGACTATGACAGAAAAAGTGTTTTAACGTCTGTACCTTTTATTAAGATAGATTTACTCACTAACCTCGTTAATGAAATGCCTAATTTACAAGGCTATGCAGGAGCTATTCTATTAGAAAATAAAGGATACGATAAAAATATATTTAAGACAGTTGAAGAGCATTATTTGCCAAGATTTTCTGGAGACAAGCTTCCATCAACCATAGAGGGATCAATCGTATCTTTAGCTGATAAGTTAGATACCATATCAGGTATTTTTGTAGCAAAAGAAGAGCCAACAGGAACAAGAGACCCTTTTGCAGTGAGAAGATCAACACTAGGTATATTAAGAATTATTATTGAGAGCAAATTTGAATTGAGTTTATCATCTCTATTTAAAGAGTCATTAGGGATCCATAAAAAAAATCCATCAGAAGAAGAATTTGAAAAATTATATGCGTATGTGTTAGATAAGCTAAAAATATTATTGTGTTCAAATTACAATTTTCAAGAGGCTTTAGTTAATTCAGTTTTTAGAACAGTTTTGAGTCGTCAATCTTTAGAAGAGGAGAGCTTTGACAGCCCTTATATAATATATAAAAGGGTGGTAGCTGTGGAAAAAATTCTAACCTTAAAGGAAACTCCAGAGACGCTACAGTGCGCTAAAAGAATAGGTAATATAATAAAATCATCAAAAATATCAATAGGTAAATTTGACAAGGAATTACTAAAAGAAAAATCTGAGCAAATATTGTATAATGAATTTATTAATATAGAGATTGATTTGAAGCAAAAGCTAACAACAGATTATATAGTATTCTTCGAAAGACTAGGATATTTAAATAGATATATAAATAAGTTTTTTGACGAAGTTATGATAAACGTAGAAGATCAAGATATAAAGAATAATAGATTATCTTTACTTCATATGATCAATTATTATTATACCTGTTTAGCAGATTTTTCTTTAATAAATTTAACTCAAAAAAATTAGAGGTAAAAAATGTCATTTTTTAATTCTCTAAGTAAATTTACACAAAAAAGATTCTTTCCTTTTTCTAATTGGGTTGAAGAATTAAAAGATTTCCAAGTTCTTAAAGCTGATATTATAGCAGGCCTAACTGTTGCGCTTGTATTAGTTCCACAATCTATGGCTTATGCTCAACTAGCAGGATTACCTCCTTACTACGGTTTATATGCATCATTTTTACCAGTAGCACTCGCTGCATTATTTGGCTCGTCAAGACAACTTGCTACTGGTCCAGTAGCAGTTGTAAGTTTATTAACAGCTGCAGCACTAGAACCAATTGCTGGGGCAAATCCAGAAGGATACATTGCGTACGCAATTATGCTAGCTCTTCTTGTCGGTATATTTCAATTATTATTAGGAATTTTAAAAATGGGTGTTCTTGTAGATTTTCTTTCTCACCCCGTTGTTAATGGATTTACAAATGCTGCCGCTATTATTATTGGAACGTCACAATTATCAAAAATTTTCGGCGTAGTTGTTCCTACTGAACCACATCATTATGAAACAATTATAAATGTTTTATCTGAAGCTATTAATAGCACTCATTCTCCTACATTTATAATGGGTATATCAGCAATATTGATAATTGTACTAATTAGAAAGTTTTTTCCAAAGTACCCAGCTGTCCTAATTTCGGTTTCAATTACAACTTTCATTTCATGGTTTATAAATTTTGAATCTATTTATGGGGGGAAAATAGTTGGGGTTATTCCGGAAGGTTTACCAAATTTTCAAATACCTATTATTGATTTTTCTCAAATAGTACATTTAGGAACGGTAGCAATAATAATTAGTCTTATAGGTTTTATGGAAGCAATTTCAATAGCGAAAGCTATGGCTACACAAACAAAACAGCGCTTGGATCCAGACCAAGAATTAGTAGGCCAAGGTATTGGAAATATTGTTTCAAGTTTTTTTCAAGGGTATGCCATCTCAGGATCTTTTTCTCGTTCAGCAGTAAATATAACTGCTGGAGCAAAAACAGGATTTTCATCTGTTATAACTGCAATATTTGTTGGTTTAACTTTATTATTTTTTACTCCCTTATTATATCATTTGCCGCAAGCTACCTTAGCTGCAGTTATTATTATGGCAGTTATTAACCTTATTAAATTTAAGCCAATTAAATATGCGTGGCGTGTCCAAAAACATGACGCAGTAATATCTATTATTACTTTTTTCTTAACGCTTTACCTAGCTCCACAGTTAGAATATGGAATCATAGTTGGAGTTATCCTATCTTTAGGATTACATTGTTATAGAGAAATGAGGCCAAGAGTTATATGTTTATCGAAAAATGAACAAGGTGCTTATCGAAATTCAGAAACTAATAATATTCCAAGATGCTGTTGTATATCAGTAATGAGATTTGATGGTTCATTAATATTTATGAATGCTGGTCATTTTGAAAATGAAGTTATTGATAGAGTTGCTTCAAAACCAGAACTTCGTTTTTTTATTATAGATGCAGTAGCTATTAATGAAATTGATGCTACTGGAGAAGAAATGTTACATAGTCTATCTTCAAGATTGTACGAACAAGGAATAAGTTTATTTTTTGTAAGAGTACAAAAACCAATTATGCAAGTTTTTAATAGCACCGGTTTTTCAAGAGGCAAGTGGGAGAATCATTTTCATAGAACTATTGATGGTGCAATTGAATATGCTTGGTCAGAATTAGGGTGTGGAAATGTTACACCTCCATTCTGTAATATGGAATACTGCCCACTAAACAGAGAAACAGTTGGATTAGCAAATATTTATGAGGCTAGCATTCAAGAATCTGAAGAAGAAAATTAGAGTATTTTTTCATAGCTAGTTTCGTGAATTATATGGTTTAGACATATTCCTTTCTTCTCAAACTTTGTTTTTTCCCTATTTTTAAATATATTTATTTCTTTAACTTTTCTAAAATTTTCATAATCAGAAAGTATATTCTCTATCTCTAAAGCATACTCTTTCCAGTCAGTAGCAATTTTTATGAAACCCTTATTTTTAATTTTAAATTCTAATAAATTGATAAAATCTTTATTTATAAGCCTTCTTTTTTGGTGTCTTTTTTTTGGCCAAGGATCAGGGAAAAATATAGACACTCCATATAAAGAATTTTCTTTTATATTTTCCTTTAAAACTTCTACTGCATCTTCGCAAATTATTTTCAAATTTTTAATATCTTTATCTTTAATTTTTTTAATGAGTTGTCCTATACCAGGCTCATATACATCAATACCTAAAAAATTATAGTTAGGATTTTTTAATGCTATAGATTTTAATAAGTCTCCATTTCCAAATCCAATATCGACTATACAATCATTATCGTTCTCATAGATTTTTTTAAAATCCAATAAGCCTTCACGTTGAATCAAGTTTTCTTTTATTTTCTTTTCATTAAATAAATATTTTTTTTGGGATTTAGTAATTCTCCCAGAACGTTTTACATAACTCTTTATGCCTGTCTTTTCCATTATAAAAAATTATCTTTTTTACTTGTTGGAATTGCTTCTTTACTTTTTTTCATTCTTCCAGCTAAAAAAGCATTTCTTCCTGCTATAACAGCATTTTTCATTGCTTTAGCCATCATTGTTGGTTTATTTGCCATTGCTAGTGAGGAATTAAGTAAGACAGCATCACAACCTATTTCCATTGCAATACATGCATCACTAGATGTGCCAATTCCTGCATCTACAATTATAGGAACAGAAATATTTTTAATTATTTTTTTTATATTTTCTGGGTTACTAATGCCTTGACCGCTTCCAATAGGTGAAGCAAGTGGCATTATTGCTATACAACCTACATCTTGTAATTCAATAGCTAATTTAAAATTATCAGTTGTATAAACCATAACCGAAAAATTCATGCTTACAAGTTTTTTAGCTGCAACTAAAGTTTCTTTTTCATTTGGAAGTAAAGTGCTTTTATCCTTGAGTACTTCTAATTTTATCAAATTTGTATTTAGAAGATCTCTTGCCAATGAAGCTACTCTTATAGATTCTTCGGCAGAAAAGCATCCAGCAGTGTTTGGTAAGATTTGATATTTCTTAGGGTTAATTACATCTAAAAGATTTTCTTCATCTTTTTTTTGACCTATATTTGTTCTACTTATAGCTACAGTTATTATCTCAGCACCACTTTCTTCTAATACTTCTTTCGTTTCTTTAAAGTCTTTATATTTCCCACTTCCAATAATAAGGCGTGAATTATAAGACTTTCCATTTAATATAAATTTATCATCCATATAATTAACCGCCACCAATCGCTGTTATTATTTCAATAGAATCATCTTCTTTTATAATTTTATTTATCCACAAATCTTTAGATATAACCTCACCATTTAGTTCTATTGCAATATTATTTTCACTTAACTTCCTTTCTAATAATAGATTTGATAGTGTTAGATTACTACTAATAGAAATATCTTCTCCATTGACTTTTATTTTTATTTTATTCATAAGTACTCTTTCATAGTTTTTACATAGTGTTTAGCAGAAAAGATTAAATAATCTTTTTCTCTATCTGTTAATTCTCTTATAGCTTTTACAGGAGATCCTTTATACAGCATATTTGATTCTAGTACTTTGTTTGGCGGTACAAGACTACCAGCTGCTACCATGCAATTTGATTTTATAATTGTTCCATCTAAAATCGTGGAACCTATCCCTATTAGACAAGTATTTTCAATAGTACATGCATGTAATATAGCTCCATGGCCAATTGTTATATCATCTCCAATTATAAGTGGATAACCACCTGGCACAAATTTACTATCGCTAGTTACGTGTAATATAGAACCATCTTGTATATTTGTTCGACTTCCAATTTTAATTTTATTTACATCCCCTCTTATAACTGCCATAGGCCAAATAGAGGTTTCTTTACCAATTTCCACGTCACCAATTACAGTAGCTGCATCATCTATATATGCATCTTTATGAATTTTTGGGGATTTACCCATAAATTTCCTTAAACTCATTTTTTTAATGTACTATTTATATTAATAACATTATAGTAAATTCTATTTTTTATGCATAACTTTAGAAACAAATTTTTCCTTTATATTGAGCTAATTCGATTAAATAATCCTGTTGGTATTTTTTTACTAATATGGCCTCCATATTGGGTTATTCTTTCTCTAGATGATCCCTATAATATATCTATCTTATTAATATTCTTTTTTGGAGTAATTACAACAAGATCTATAGGTTGCCTTATAAATGATTTTCTTGATAGAGATTTAGACATAAATGTTGAGAGGACAAAAAATAGACCTCTAGCATTAAAACTAATTAGCAATAAAGGAGTTTTTCTTTTATTCTTAGCTCTTTCATCTTTAAATTTATTTTTACTATTTATGTTAAATACTTTAACTGTCTATTTAGGTTTTATTGGTGTAATACTAATATTCACATACCCATTAATGAAAAGATTTTTCCCAGCTCCTCAATTATATCTTGGTATAACATTTGGTATTTCAACTTTAATGGCTGATACAGCTCTTACAAATAGTCCTCCCAGCACTACTTCTTGGTTATTTTTCTTAGCCACTATAGTTTGGGTAACAATGTTTGATACAATCTACGCGATTTCTGACAAAAAGGATGATATAAGAACTGGCATTAATTCAACTGCTATTTTGTTTGGGAATAATGATAAACTAGCTATAGCCTCTATGCAGATCACTTTTTTTCTAATTTTATTTTATATAGGTTATTATATAGGGTATGGGATATATTATAATACTTTTTTAATACTGTGCGTGCTTATAGCTGGCTTCAATCAGAGATTAATAAAAGATCGATATCCAGAAGACTGCATTTGTGCTTTTAAGAATAATCAGCTTATAGGTCTTTTTATTTTTACGGGGATATTATTAGAGAGTTTACAATGATTAGTATTAGAAATAATTGGAATATTAAAGAGGTAGAAGAATTATTTAGTTTACCATTTAATTCTTTGTTATCTCATGCTCATGATATACATATAAAATGTCACAAGGATAATGATGTTCAGGTATGTACTTTATTATCAATTAAAACCGGTGGTTGCCCAGAAGATTGTGGATATTGTTCTCAAAGTGCTCACTTAGATAAACCAATTGATATAATGCCTTTAATGAAATTGGATGAAGTAAAAAAATATGCGAAAGAGGCTAAGTCTCAAGGTTCAACTAGATTTTGTATGGGAGCTGCATGGAGAAGGCCAACAGATAAAAATATTGATAGGGTAATAGAGATGATTAAGGTAGTTAGTGATCTAGGGATGGAAAGTTGTGTAACACTTGGAATGCTTACAAAATCTCAGGCAGAAAAATTATCTAACGCTGGTTTAGATTATTATAATCACAATATTGATACGTCTCCAAAATATTATAAAGAAATTATTACAACTAGAACATTTGAAGATAGAATTGAAACAATTAAGTTTGTTAGAGATGCAGGAATTAATGTCTGCTCTGGAGGCATAATTGGGATGGGAGAATCAAGGTTAGATAGGATAAATTTTCTAATTCAGTTGTCTAATTTAGAAAAACATCCTGAGTCTGTGCCAATTAATATGCTTGTAAAGGTTAAAGGAACAAAGTTATATAATTCTAAAGGTGTCGACGAGCTTGAATTCGTAAAAACAATATGTGCTGCAAGAATAATGATGCCAAAAAGCTATGTTCGTTTATCTGCAGGGAGAGAATCTATGTCTCAATCTATGCAGGCTCTATGTTTTTACGCAGGAGCAAATTCAGTATTTTATGGTGAAGAGTTACTAACTACACCAAATATTGACACAAATGCAGATAAAGAATTATTTTCTAGTTTAGGGATTAATATTGAATCAGCAACACAATAAAAAATTTTCTCCTATTAACCTTAAGGATAAACTAAAAGAAATGTCCTCTTCTGGTATTTTAAGAGTTAGAAAACCCAGAGAAGGAAGTAATTCAGCTCGAATTATATTTGATAATAAAGAATATCTTTCTTTTGCAAGTAATGACTATCTGGGTTTATCTACTGATCCAAGAATTTGTAATTCAATGATTAATTGTTTATCCGAGTACGGACTAGGTACTGGATCTTCTCCACTAATTTCTGGTTATACAAAATCTCACATGAGTCTAGAAAAGGAAATTTCAGATTTTCTTGGACAAGAGAAGACAATTTTATTCTCAACGGGATACCAAGCAAATCTTGGAATAATTAAATCTTTAGTTGGAAGAAATGAAACTATATTCTCTGACAAGCTTAATCATGCTTCAATCATAGATGGAGCGATATTATCAAGAGCAAAGCATATTAGGTACCAGCATTTGGATTTAAATGATTTAGATAAATGTCTCAATAAATATTCAGCTTCAAAAAACAAGTTAGTTATTACAGATGCGCTATTTAGTATGGATGGCGACATTACTCCTTTGAAAGATATTTCCCATTTACAAAAAAAAATAGATTTTATTTTGCTTGTAGATGAAGCTCATACAATAGGGGTTTCTGGAAAATCTGGTAAAGGAATCGTTTATAATAATTCTTTAAATAAGAATAATAATATATGTATAACTGGAACTTTTGGAAAAGCGTTTGGTACATTTGGAGCTTTTTTCTCTGGTAGTGAGGAGATTGTAAATTACGTACTTCAAAAATCTAGAAGCTATATTTATTCAACTTCAATTCCAACTGCCATAGTTGAAGCTACAAGAAAATCTTTAGAAATAATAAAAACTGAAAGTTGGAGAAGGGAAAAATTAGGTTCTCTAATTTTTTATTTTATGGATTCATGTAGCAAAATTGGACTTAATAACCTGGATAGTTCTTCTCATATACAACCTATTATTATTGGAGATCCAAATAGGGCTATTGAGGTTAGTAATTTATTGTTAGAGAAAGGTATTTATTTACCAGCTATTAGATATCCTACAGTAGCTAGAGATAGATCAAGATTAAGAATATCTCTTAATTGTAATCATCAAAAAAGTGATATAGATATGCTTTTAACAGAATTAGAGAAAATTATTAAATGAAAGAAATAAAAAATATATTAATTGGAATTACCGGGAGTATAGCCGCATATAAATCTGCTGATTTAACCAGTCAGTTAATTAAGGATAATTATAATGTAAAGATTATTATGACTAAAACTGCACAAGATTTTATTACGCCTTTGACTTTTGAAGCTTTAACTAATGAAAAGGTATATTTATATAATACAAAGATTAAGAGCCAGCCCATGTTACATATTGATTTAGCTAAATGGGCTGATTTAATTTTAATTGCTCCAGCGACTGCTGAATTTATGGCCAAAACTATTCATGGTAGAGGTGATGACTTACTATCTACTGTCACATTGGCCTTTGATAAACAAATTGCTATTGCTCCAAGTATGAACAAAAATATGTGGGAAAATAAAGCAACGCAAAAAAATTATAATGAGTTAAAAAATAATGGAGTTATTTTTTTTGGTCCAACTCATGGGTCACAAGCTTGCGGAGATGTTGGTTTTGGAAGAATGATTGAACCTGATGATATTGTAGAGAATATAAAATCTATAAATATTCAAGATAAGAATTTATTTTCTGGAAAAAAAATAATTGTTACTGCTGGCCCTACAGTAGAGATGATTGACCCCGTTAGATATATTTCAAATAGAAGTTCTGGGAAAATGGGTTGTGAAATTGCTGATGCTTTTTTTGATGAAGGGGGGGATGTTTTATTAGTTAAAGGTCCGGTAAACCATTCTACAAGAAATAAAGTAAATACTATTGAAGTTGAGAGTGCAAAAGATATGCTTGACGCTATAGAGATGAATATAAGATCTACTGACTTATTTGTTTCTGTAGCTGCTGTTAGTGATTATACAGTTGTGGAACCTAGGAAAAATAAAATAAAATCTAATAAAGATCTTGTGAATAACATAGAACTAAAGAAGAATATAGATATTTTAAACACAATTTCTACCAAATATCCTGTCTTCACGATTGGATTTTCTGCTGAAACAGAGGATTTAAAGAAAAACTCTTTAAAAAAATTAAAAGAGAAGAACTTGAATGTTATTGCTGCAAATAAAGTTGGTTATAATGAAGGTATAAATAATGAAGAAAATGAAATTAGTTTATATTGGGGAAATCAACATAAATTATTAAGCAAGAAGAGTAAGAATCTTTTAGCAAGAGAGTTTGTAACAGAAATATCAAAGATATATATAGGAATTAGCGATAGGGAATAAATATGATTCATAAGATTCAAGTAAAAATTTTGAGTAAATTAATAGGAGATAAGATACCTTTGCCAACATATAGTACCCCAGGTTCAGCTGCAGTTGATTTGAGGGCATGTATAAATGAATCTATTATATTAAAACCGTCCGAGGCAGAATTAATACCAACCGGATTATCTTTCTTTATCAAGGATGAAAATTATGCTGGCATAGTTTTGCCTAGATCTGGTTTGGGGCATAAACATGGAATAGTCCTAGGTAATTCTG
>CEUZ01291644.1_pt1 | contig 11691 bp, 15 predicted proteins | sample 361511 | NCBI WGS metagenome assembly CEUZ01 (sample SAMEA2622822, study PRJEB7988) | marine metagenome | biome: marine biome (ENVO:00000447); feature: surface water layer (ENVO:00002042); material: "saline water (ENVO:00002010), including plankton (ENVO:xxxxxxxx)" | depth 5 m
ATCTTAATAATCATGAAAGTGTCGCATGGGTTTCACATGCTAGTCTTTCTGATAATCCTGATTATGAGCTAGCAAAAAAACTACTTCCAAGAGGAACAGGTTCAATGATAGCTTTTGGAATCAAAGGCGGAAAAGATGCTGGTGCTGCATTTATAGATAATGTTACATTGTCTTCTCACCTTGCTAATGTAGGGGATTCAAGAACATTAGTTATACATCCTGCTTCAGCAACGCATTCTCAAATGGATGAGGCTTCTTTAAAGCTAGCTGGTATGTCTCAAGATATGATTAGACTTTCAGTAGGTCTTGAAGATTTTGATGATATTTTAAACGATTTTGAAAATGGTTTTAGAGCAGCAAAAAAACCAAGATTAATAGCAAATAAGTGAAGTTTAAAGTTAATAATAAAGAAGTTTTTGCTTCTACTGGTGGACGACCATTTGATAAAAATAAACCACTAATTGTTTTTGTTCATGGGAGTGGTTTAAGTCATATTACTTGGGTCTTACAAACTCGTTATTTTGCTTTTCATGGTTATAGTGTTTTGGCTATTGATTTGCCAGGTCATGGTTATTCAGAGGGACCATCATTAAAATCAATTGAGGATCAAGCAAGATGGATATCAGATGTTATTGACTCTGTTGGAATGACAGAAGCTTCTTTAGTAGGACACTCTCAAGGATGCTTAATAACTATGGAATGTGCATCTCAGTTTCCTAACAAAGTTAAATCACTAGCTTTAATGGGCGGAGCTGGAGCAATCCCTATGAATCCAGAACTTTTAGAATTAGCTGAAAAAGGAGATCCTAAAGCAGTTGATCTAATGATGGATTGGGCTCACGGTCCTGGCGGACATTTTGGAGGTCATCCAGTTCCTGGATTACATCACATTAATTTAGGTGGAACAATAGTTATAAATGGATCTATAAAAGATAATTTAGGCGTAGATTTTCGAGCATGCGATAATTACAAGAATGGATTTGAAGCTGCAAAAAAAATTAAATGTCCAACAATTAATATACTCGGAGCAAAGGATAGAATGTGTCCTGTTAAAGAAGGAAAAAAATTAGCAGAAAATATTCAAGGTTCTGAGGTAGAAATTATTGAAAATTGTGGACATATGATTTTGTTAGAGGAAGCAAGTAAAGCGCTTAAAATTTTAAAGAAATTTATAAAAAAAAATCATCCTTTAAATTAATTTGAGAATTAAAAATTGGTCTAATTTTTGTCTTGAATATTATCTGGACGAGTAAGTTTTTCTAATTCATTTAATTCTTCTTGTTCTTTGTCGACTTTTTTTTGCTTTCGAGCTTCTTGTCTTAATTTTCTTTTTAGCTCTTTTTGCATTTTTCTATCACCTTCTTTTGATTTATGATTATAATGAATGCCCATCTCATGCCCCTTATTCCTTTTACTAAATTTTTAAAAGAATTTCTACAATTTTAAATATATTGAAATTTCAAATATTTTGATTATTTTAATATTTAAACTAGATTTTAGTTATATGAATGAACTTCAAGGCACTTCTATATCAAATTATGAAAAACCAGATAAATTAGTATTTTTTCTTCATGGTTACGGCTCAAATGCAGAAGATATGATCTCTTTGTCTACTTTTTGGAATTTTAATATAAAAATAAATTTTTTTGCTCCAAATGCTCCTTTTAATCATCCTGAGCACTTTAATGGCTACCAATGGTTTGATATTTATCCCAATGGTGTCCCTTATAATATGGCGGGAGAAAAAGAAAATAAAATAATGGAAAATGAATGCAAAATATCAACTAAAAAAATTGAATCATATATTTTAAATTTGTGTAAAATTCACAGTGTTAATCTTCAAGATTGTTTCATTATTGGTTTTTCACAAGGTGCTATGATTGCATATGAATTAGGTCTTTATATAAAAAAAAAACTTGCGGGCTGTATTATGATTTCTGGAAGAGTTTTATCTGATAAATCAATAGAAAAAAATACTTTTACAAAAACTCCATTAATGATTCTTCACGGTGATAAAGATGATATAATAACTCCTAATTATTTTGTTGAAGCAACTAAAATAGCTAAATCAAATGGATTTGAAGTTGAAGATCATTTAATTGTTGGCGAAGGTCATGCAATATCTCAAAACATGCTTAAATTAATTCAAAATTTTGTAGAAAAAAATGTGTGACGTAATTAAAACGTCATATTATAATATTAGTAATTTATGATATTTTGTGGTTTAATTAGTTAATATGTCTATATCAGGAAATCCAGCACTAGTATTAAATGCTGATTTTAGACCACTTAGTTATTACCCTTTATCTTTATGGAGCTGGCAAGATGCAGTTAAAGCAGTATTTCTTAAACGAGTTTCAATAATCGAAAATTATAATAAAGAAGTCCACTCGCCAAGCACAACTATTAAGTTGCCAAGTGTTATAGCGCTTAAAGATTATGTTTCTCTTAAACAGAATCCAGCATTTACTAGATTTAATGTTTTTTTACGAGATAATTTTACTTGTCAATATTGTAGTCAAAAATTTTTTGCCAATGAGTTAACTTTTGATCATATCATACCAAAGTGTATTGGTGGTAAAACAACATGGCAAAATGTAGTTTCGGCATGTACTTTTTGTAATTTAAGAAAAGGAAGACGATTATTAAAATCAACAGATATGATTTTAAAAAACATGCCCACAAAACCAACTTCTGAAAAATTGCACAGAAATGGGAGAAATTTTCCGCCTAATTATTTACACAAAAGTTGGCGAGATTATTTGTATTGGGATACTGAATTAGAAAATTGAGAATTTTAAATATTATTTTTTTTGATAGTAAGTTTCTAAAGTAAATTTTATATTAATAATTAATAAAAATATTAATAATATTGTATTATATGTTGCGAATGATATTCCCACAAAAGACCAAGTAATATCTGTACAATTAATTATATCTTGATTGATGATTTGATCTTTTAAAGACTCTATGGATTCTGTTATGACTATATTATTTGAACATCCAGCAAGACCTGGTAAAACTTTTTGTTCAATTCCTACATGCCAAATTGAAAAAAATAAACCAAACAAAAATAAAAAATTGTTAATCCAATAATATAAAGATAGAGGAAATTTTTTTATGATAAAAAAAATTAAACTAACTATAATTAATAAATAATATGGATATCTCTGATAGAGACACATTTGGCATGGTAAAATTTTAAAAAAATATTCTGCAACCAAAGCACTTGTAATAGCTCCAATACTAACTACTAATATTATTAAAATCCAATTTTTTTTTAATATATTCACAAGTATTTCAATAAAATAAAACCACTAATTAATAAAATAAAAAATAAAATTACTAATAAGTTAAAATACTTATTTATGAAATTTTCTATAAAATTACCAAATATTTTTAGGAGAATTGAAAGTAGAAAAAACCTAAGCCCTCTGCCAATTATCGCGACAAAAACAAATAAGAAAAAATTTAGATTAAAAAATCCGCTAGCAATGGTAATAAATTTAAATGGAAATGGAGTAAATCCAGCTCCAAATACAATCCAAAAACCTAATTTATTGTAAAGTAATTCAAATTCAGCAAATTGATTTTCTAATCCATAATAATTCACAATAATTATCCCAATAGTAGAATAAAAAATAGCTCCAATTAAATATCCTAATATTCCGCCTAATACTGAACTAATTGTGCAAATAAATGCAAACCACAAAGCTTTTACTTTATTGGCAATAACCATTGGTATCAAGACTATGTCAGGTGGAATTGGAAAGAATGAACTTTCAGCAAAAGATATTAAACATAGAAACCAAGATGCTTTTGGGTGATTAGCTTTTTCTAAAGTCCAATTATATATTTGACGAAAAATTTTCATTTTTTTGTGGTAGGAGAGCAGGGATTCGAACCCTGAAGCCTTGCGGCATGGGTTTTTGAGACCCACATGTATACCGTTCCATCACTCTCCCTTATCATATAAATATAATTATATATTCCAATGATTAAACAAATTATTTTTCGAAACCAAATGTCTAGTGTAATAATTTGTTAATCTATTTATAAAAATTAATCTCTTATGCTTTTTTTCCAAGTTTAAAATGATTGAATCTATATTTAATGTTTTTTTGTCTTTTTCTGAAATTTTTTCAGCAATTTTTTTAATTAAATCAAGTTTGTTATACACAAAAAGTATTTTTACGTAATTTTCATATAAAGAAATTGGATCAGCAATATTTTGACCCATTTCAAAAATTTTTTCTGGAGAGCGAAGAAACAGTGCATCTCCATGGGTAATTTCACCAAAACCTCTGTGATCATCTCTTTCCCACCGAATAAAACTAAGGTAATCATTCAATACAAAACCTTCATTAATAAGAAAATTTTCAATTTCATTTGCTAGGGGTATATTTTCATACATATATTTGAAATTTATTTCTACCTCTAAGCCAAGCACATTCTTTAAAGTATTTTTACTCCCTTTTAATACTTCTAATTCTGATCCTTGTATATCAAGTTTAATAAAATGAGGCTGAGATAATTCTTTAATAAAATTATCCATAACATCTAAATCTATCTCAATGGTATCAACAATGTCAAAGCGATCAGCTTTTGGAAATAAATCTACATAAACTCTATTTGGCTTGTATATTGATGATGTTTGAGATTTTTTTGTTAAATAAAATTTTTTTCTTGTTTTTTCACTCCACAGACCTTTTTCAATAACTTCACAATTCATTTTTTTTAACTCTTGAGATGATCTTTTGTCAGGTTCAACAAAAATAATTTTTATATTTTTTTCAAATAATTTCCATCTTGGTTGCAATCCTCCAGCTCCACCAACATCACATAATACTAATTTGTTAATATTATTGTTGATACTACAAAATAGATTAGTATTAGTTTTATCTTGCTTTGCTGTTATTTTTTTTGAAATACTTTTTAATAATGATTTAATCATTGAATTTTTTAGCATAATCTTCAATCTTTTTTAACATTGCATAAACACCATTTCTTCTAACAGGAGTTAAGATAGTATCTAAATTTAAAGAATTGAGTAAATTAAAATCTGAATTTAATATTTCAACAGGACTATTATTTCCGTAAATATCAACTAAAATTGTTATCATCCCTTTAGTTAGAAAAGCATCAGAATCACTAAAAAAATTTAATTTATTATTTTCATATTTTGGAATAAGCCATACTTGAGCCTGACACCCTTCAATTTTGAAAATATCTTGACGATATTCTTCAGGAAATGGTTTTGCTTTTTTTCCTTGATCTAATAAATATTTATATTTATCCATAGTTTCTTCAAAACAATCAAGATTTTCTTTATAAGATTTAATTTTTTGTTCGATGTTCATTAACTTATATATTTTCTTAGAATTGAAGCTGTTTCTTCAGGAAGAACATCCATAATAAATACCCCTGCTAATGATTCAGATCCAGCTAAAATTTTAGGTTTATCTTCAGACCTTAAAGGAGGATAAAATTCTACATGAAAATGAAAAGTTTTGTCATTTAAATTAGGCGCTGCATGTAATCCCATCACATAAGGACATTTTTTTTTTAAAAATTTATCATAACCTTTTACAATTTTTTGTAAACATAAAGCAAAAGAAGAAATTTGTTTATCATTAAATTCCCAAGGACCTGCAACTCTTTGTTTTGGAATCATCCATATTTCATATGCATATCTAGCAAAAGGAGGAACAGCAGCAATAATAAATTCATCTTGATAAACATAATATTTTTTTTCTAAATCATTCATTATTGACAATAAATAATTTTTATTTTTAAAAACTTGTATTTCTTTTTCTATAATTGGTGGAATAAATGGATAATTATATATTTGTCCATGAGGATGATGAAGAGTAACCCCACATTCCTTCCCTCTGTTTTCAAAAGGCATTGTGTATTTAACATCATCTCTGGTAGACATTTCTTTATATCTATCAATCCAAGCTAATGTAAGTAATTCTATTTGATCTAATGGCATTTCAGCTAATGTATCTTCGTGGTTGGGGGAGTAAACTACAACATCACATTGTCCATTTGATGGCTTAATATCCAAACCATCAATCTTTTTTATTAAATTATCATGGGTTTGAAAACTTGCCCATCTATTTGGTAAAATTGCGACATCAAATTTTTTAAAAGGAATTTCTGTTGGAAAATTTAAATTTCCAGAAGGACAAAAAGGGCAATATTCTTTTGGAGGGAAAAAAGCCCTTTTTTCTCTTCCAGCGGAATAACTAACCCACTCCTTTCTAAAAGGATGCCATCGCATATGTGGACTGGGCGAATTAGTAATTTCTAATTCTTCTGAATTTTGTTCAGTATGTTCATTCTTAGTAAATAAAATAAGTTCATTATTATCATTTCTTTTAAAAATTCTTTTAAAATATTTTTTCATTTTTTAATTTTTTTTCCCAATTTATAGATGTTTTTAATATTAATTCTATATCATTAAATTTTGGAGACCAATTAATAAATTCATTTAATTTACTAACATCAGATATAAGTGACTCAGCATCCCCAGGCCTTCTATTGCCATTTTTAATTTTAATCTTATTATTACAAATTTTGTTCATTTCGTTTAAGATTTCTTTTACTGAATAACCTTTACCGTATCCACAATTTAATATTGCAGATTTATTTTTTTTAATTAAAAAATTAATTGCTTCCTTGTGTATATCTACTAGATCACATACATGTATATAATCTCTAATTGCTGTACCATCAGGAGTATTATAATCATTTCCATATATAGTTACGTGTTCTCTTTTTCCAGTCGCAGCCTCACTAGCAATTTTAATTAAATGTGTGGGATTTTTTGAAATCAATCCACTTTTTAATTCCGGATCTGCACCAGCTACATTAAAGTATCTTAAAATCATAAAATTAATTTTTTTATCTTTTTTCATTTGTATAAGTTTTTTCTCAGTTTCAAATTTTGATAAACCGTATGGATTTAGGGGATTTAGCAGAGTATTTTCTTCAATTATCTTTTTTTTAGGATTTCCATAAACTGCAGCAGTAGAAGAAAAAATAATTTTATTAATTCCTTTTTCATAACAATATTCAAAAAGAATTTCTGAATTTTTTGTATTATTATCAAAATATTTTTTTGGAAATTTTACCGATTCTTCTACTCTAATGAATCCAGCAAAATGAATTAACACATCATATTTTTTTTTATTAAAAATTGTATTAAGTGTTTTTGTATCATTAATATTAGTTTTTACAAAATCAACACCTTTAGGAATGAGTTTTTTATATCCCGTACTTAAATCATCTACAACAGTAATATTAAAGCCTGAATTTAAAAGACTTAAACATGCATGGCTTCCAATATAACCAGCACCTCCAGTTAACAAAATATTCACTTTTTATTATCCATAGTTAATGTATTAGATTATTATCAATTATTAGCATGCAAAAAAAACAAATAAGAGTAATATAAAATTATATGAAACTTTTAAGATATAGATATCAAAATTCAATCAAACCTGCAATTGTAGATGATGAAAATAATATAAGAGATGTATCTTCCATAATAGAGGATTGGGCAGGAAATACTATAAATGATGAGACTATTAATATTGTAAAAAATAGCGATATTAATAAATTTTCAATAATTGATAAGAATGTTTCAATAGCACCTTGTATAGGGAATGTTGGAAAATTTTTATGTATTGGTTTAAATTATTCTGACCATGCCCTTGAAACAAAAATGAAAATTCCTTCTGAACCAATAATTTTTATGAAAGCAACAAGCTCTATTTCTGGTCCCAATGATGATATTGTACTTCCAAAAAATTCAAAAAAAACTGATTGGGAAGCAGAATTAGGATTAATTATAGGAAAAGAAGCTAAATACATTACAGAAGAAGATGCACATAATCATATAGCAGGATATTGTATTATCAATGACGTAAGTGAGCGCGAGTTTCAAATGGAACGAATGGGACAATGGGTAAAAGGAAAATCTTGTGATACTTTTGGACCTATTGGTCCATATATTGTAACGAAAGATGAAATTTCTAACCCTCAAAATTTAAAAATACTATTAAAAGTTAATGGAAAATTAATGCAAAATGGCTCAACAGCAACAATGGTTTATAATGTTAATTATTTGGTAAGTTATGTTAGTCAATTTATGTCATTACAACCAGGTGATATAATATCAACAGGAACACCTCCTGGAGTAGGTATGGGAATGAATCCTGAAGTCTATTTAAGTAAAGGCGATACAATAGAAATTACCATTGAAGGCTTAGGCAATCAAAAACAAAATATAATATAATAATAAATGTTTTCTAAAATTGAAAATTGTCATAACACAAAAGATTTTCGCAAACTTGCTAAAAGAAGATTACCTAAACCAATTTTTCATTATATTGATGGAGGTTCAGATGATGAGGTAACATATCGCAGAAATACTGAAGCATATGAAGTATGCGATCTTGTACCTAATGTTTTAGCAGGTGTTGAAAATATAGATATGTCAACAACAATAATGGGAAAAAAAATTGATATGCCTTTTTTTTTAGCACCTACAGCTTTGCAGAGATTATTTCATCATGATGGTGAAATTGCTGTTGCCAAAGCTGCAGAAAAATTTGGAACTATGTTTGGAATATCTTCATTAGGAACAGCAAGTCTTGAAGAAATATCTAATTTAGTAAAAACACCTAAGCTTTTTCAATTATATGTACATAAGGATAAAGGACTAACAAGAAATATGATAGATCGATGTAAAGAGGCTAATTTTGATGCTATGGCTTTAACAGTGGATACTATAGTAGGTGGAAATAGAGAAAGAGATCTTTATACAGGATTTACATATCCTCCAAAACTAAGTTTGAGTAGTCTATTTAGTTTTATGACACATCCTGATTGGCTAATGAATTATTTTTTAAGATCAAAATTTGAACTTAGCCAATTAAAAAATCATGTAAAAGAAGGAACTTCCATTTCAGTAAATGTAGGAGAATATTTTACAAAAATGATTGATCAGTCTATGGATTGGAAAGCTGCGGAGGAAATAAATAAATATTGGGGAAAAAATTTTGCACTTAAAGGAATTATGTCAGTTAAAGATGCAAAAAGAGCCATAGATATTGGAGCAACTGCTATCATAATTTCAAATCATGGCGGAAGGCAATTAGATGGTTCCCGTTCACCATTTGATCAATTAGCTGAAATTTCTGATGCAGTGGGAGATAAAATAGATATTATTTGTGAAGGTGGAATTAGACGAGGAACCCATGTTTTAAAAGCATTATCTTTAGGAGCTAAGGCTTGTTCTGGAGGTAGATTATATCTATATGCTTTAGCATCAGGCGGACAAAAAGGTGTTGAAAAAGCTCTTAATAATTTAAAATTAGAATTAGAAAGAGACATGAAGTTAATGGGAGTTACTAATATTTCTCAATTGAGTAAAAATAATATTAGATTTAGATAATTGTATTTAACTATATCTATTTTTTACTGATTTTTTAAATATAAACTTTATAAATAAACAGTTAAAGAATTTTATGAAAAAAATTGGATTAATTGGCTGTGGAAACATTTCCGAGACATATTTGAAGAGTCAAAATTATTTTAATAATATTTTTTTTGAAAGTTGTGCTGATATTAATGAAGATGTTGCAAGAAAATGTGCAGATAAATACAATATACGATTTACAACAGTAGATGAAATGTTCAATGATAAAAACATTGATATTATTTTAAATTTAACAACTCCTGCAGCTCACTATGAAATAATAAAAAGAACTCTAAATGCAGGAAAACATTCATATTGTGAAAAACCTTTGTGTACAAATTTTAATAATGGAAAAGAATTAATAGCTTTAGCTAAAGAAAAAAAATTATATTTAGGAAATGCCCCAGACACTTTTTTAGGAGGGGGAGGTCAATTATCAAAAAAATTAATTGATAATGATGTATTAGGAACAATAAAACTTGGTAATTTTGTTTTTGCATTACCCGGATTAGAATCATGGCATCCGAATCCTGAGCCTTGGTTTCATAAAGATGTTGGTGGACCAGTAATCGATATGTGCCCTTATTTCTATACTATGCTTATCAATTTAATTGGCCCTGCAAAAAGTGTAAGATCATGTGCTACCTCAGTATATCAGCAAAGAAAAATTGGTAGTGGTGAAAAAAAAGGTCAGGAATTTAAAGTAGAAACTCCTACTTCATATATGATAATTATTGAATTTTTAAATGGCGGTATTATTGAAGGATTTGCTTCCTTTGATGTAATTAATCATCGGAGAAATCATATGGAACTTTATGGAACAAAAGGTTCAATTATTGTACCTGATCCTAATATGTTTGGAGGTCCGGTTTTTACATCTGATTCTGAGGGGGGCAAATGGACAGAACATTCTACGGATGCAATGTATTTGGGTAAAATTAACATAGTTAATCATAGTGGCCAAAATAATGATATTAGTAAACAGTCAAACTTTCGAGGCGTAGGACTATCAGAAATGATTTACGCCTTAGAAAATAATAAAGCGCATAGATGTAATGGTGATTTAGCTTTACATGTTCTAGAAATTATCGAATCCACGATTAAATCTGCTGAATCTTCAAAAGTTATTCAATTAAAAACCACATGTCAAAAACCAGAACCTTTTAAAGAAGAAGAAATTTCTATTATCCTTAATAAATGAATACTTTTAATAAAAAAGAAATTGAAAAAAAAATAGTTACAGCAAAAAAATATCTAGAAGGAAAAACCCTCCTGATTTTGCAGCAGAAGACTTTGAAATAAATTATGCTGGTCGTGCAACAAAAGAGGATTTAAGTTCTTTAGGCAGAAAGCAAATGGCTCTAGAAGATTGGGATTAATTTACCAACTTCCAGTATTTTCCATAGATTTCCAAGGCTCTTCAATTGATAAAGATTCACCTTCTTGAAGAATTTCTATTGAAATACCATCAGGAGATTTAATAAAAGCCATGTGACCATCTCGGGGAGGTCGATTAATTGTAATGCCATTTTTTATTAATTGATCACAGGTTTTATAAATATTTTTGACACTATAAGCTAGATGACCAAAATTTCTTCCACCTGTATATTTTTCTGGTTCCCAGTTATAAGTTAATTCTAAAAGAGCATGACGTTCATCACTATTCTCAGCTCCAAGAAAAATAAGAGTATATTTACCTTTTTCACTTTCCGTTCTTTTTATTTCTTTTAAGCCTAATTTATTACAATAAAAATCTAAAGATTCTTCAATATTCGTAATTCTAACCATTGTATGTAAATATTTCATAATATTTATTATTTTTTCTTTAGATAATAATACTTTTAATTTAAAATTTAAACATGTAATTTGATTTTATGGACAAAAATGTAGATCAATATAAAGATAAAATTATTTTAATTACTGGTTCAACCCAAGGTATTGGTTTTAAAACTGCTATATTGTTAGCACAAAGAGGAGCTAAGGGAATAATTATTTGTGGACGGAACGAAGAAAATGGGAACTCAGTTAAAAAAGAGATAGAAAAAATTGGTACTAAATGTTTTTATGTTAAAACAGATTTAGAAAATCTAAATGAATGTCGAAATTTAGTTTCTAAAACAGACGGCTATTTTGGAACAATCGATACATTTATAAACTGTGCTGGCATAACTGATAGAGGAACAATTCTCAGCACATCCCCT
>CEUZ01020033.1_pt1 | contig 11689 bp, 15 predicted proteins | sample 361511 | NCBI WGS metagenome assembly CEUZ01 (sample SAMEA2622822, study PRJEB7988) | marine metagenome | biome: marine biome (ENVO:00000447); feature: surface water layer (ENVO:00002042); material: "saline water (ENVO:00002010), including plankton (ENVO:xxxxxxxx)" | depth 5 m
TTTTAAATACTTTTTTACAAATATCTTGCATATATTTACTATTTAAGAATAGCGTTAGAAACTATTTTAAAAATTAGATATAAATTACTTCTTGAATAAACTAATTAAAAATTTTTCAAGTTCGTCAATATATTTTCTATTTTCGAAAAGTTTATTGTATGCTGCATTTTTATAACTTGTTTTTATTTCTAATAATTTTTTTGGAGGTAAGTTTGCTATTTCTATTGCTTTATCAACATATTCTTCAGGTGAATTAACTATAGGTGCATCTTCAATTTCTGTTTGATTATAAGCACCAAGAGTTAAACGATTTTTTAAATATGAAGAAGGAAGTGTTACTGTTGGAGTACCATAAACCATTGACTCATAAAAACTATTGCCCCCACCATAAATAATTGGATCTAAAAGTACCGAAGAAGATCCACAATGATTTATATATTTTTCTACTGACATTTTTTCATTAAATACTATTCTATCAATGTCAGAACCAATTGTTTTTTCAAATCTTGAAATTAATTTTTTAAATAAGCTTTTGTTAGCATCTTTTATAAAATAAATTTTTGCTTTTTTATCTTTAATGAGAATTTTTTTTAATATCCAATCATAATTTGGATGTATTTTAAATAATGTTTGAGGACACGAATAAATGTTTTGTTTATTCATTTCATCTAAATTTAATTTTAAAGATATTTCAGGTTTATAATAATAAAGCATATGATCTAACAATACTAATTTTTCAGAATAATGTTTTTGTGCACTTTTTATCTCTGCCTTGCTTGAAGAAATAAAGAAATCGATATTATTGTTGCCAGTACTTATAGGATGACCCCATGAAACAATTTGATATTTTGCAAATCTTAAAAAAGTAAGAAAATATAAGTCTGATGACATTCCAATATCAGGGTAGAAAATTATATCTAATTTTTTATTTTTTATTATATTAATTTTTTCGTTGAATGAATTAGGTAAAATCACATTTGTTAAATCGGAACTTATTTCTTTGGCTAAAAAATCTGAAAAAATTTTACCTTTTGTGGTTTTGTTAGTATGAAATACATATACTTCAAATTTATTTCTATCTAATTCGAATATAGTTCCTCTGAACAGTTTACCAATTGTATGATTAGTAAAATATTCAGATATAAAGCCTATTTTAATTTTATCAGTTTTTTTTTCTGTAAATTCTATTTCTGAATTTAATTCAGGATAAAGTTTTTTAAAAAGATTTACAAATTTTTTGTTTAACTCAAGGTTTTCAAATTCATCATAAGAATAATTAAATATAGGTGGGTCTATAGATTGTTTATCAATATCTAATTTAATATTTTTATTAGAATTTAAAAAATCATCTAAAAATAAATTTGTTTTATTTCTATAATTTTTTATTTCTTCAGTGTCTTTATTTATAAAGGGAAAAATAATATTATAGATGATTGAAAATTTTTCATCAATTAAATTATTTTTTAGGCCATCTTTAATATATTCTTTTAATTCGTCGACTTTATCTTCTTCTCTTAAAATTTTTAATAAAAATCTATAAATTTTTTTTGAATTTTTTTCTAAACCAATTATTTTTTTTAAATGTATTTCACAATTATTCAAATCTTTCAAATTATAAAATGTTAAAGCTAAGTTTTCCAAAATTGATATATTTTCTGGATGAATTAATAAAGCTTTTTCAAAATGATCTTTAGCTTTTATGAAATCCCCTTTTTTGAAATTTTCTACGCCTAGAGAAAAAATACTTTTATCTAATTTACTTTCCATAGTGAAATTTTATTATTATTTTAATTTTTTTTTATGAAAATTAATAAATCTTTCTACATTTTGTCTATTAAAAGTTTTATTTTCCTCAAATGAAACTTTCTTAATTGAGTATGCCGAGCTATTTGTTTTTCTCGACAAAATAGTAATATTTCCTTTGTATAGTTTTATTTTGATTAATCCATTGACTTTGTTTCTTTTTAAATCAACTATTTTTTGTAGTTTGTATCTTTCTTTTGAATACCAATATCCGTTGTAAATAAGTTCAGCATATCTTGACATTATGTTATCTTTTTTGTGCATTGTCTCTTTATCTAAAGTTACTGATTCAATTGCTCTATGTGCATTTAATAATAAAGTTCCACCAGGTGTTTCATAAACTCCTCTAGATTTTATACCTATAAATCTATTTTCTACTAAGTCTACTCTTCCTATCCCATGACTACCAGCAAGCATATTTAATTTGTTTAGTAATTTTGATGGAGATAATCTCTTTCCATTTATTGACACTGGATTACTATTTTTAAAACCTATAGTTAAATATATTCCTTTATTTGGTGACTTTTCTGGAGATTTAGTTCTTTGAAAAATATATTCTGGAGCAGAATTTTTTGGGTTTTCTAATATTTTTCCTTCTGTTGAAGTATGAAACAAATTGTCGTCAATAGAGAATGGTGTAGTTCCTTTTTTATCTTTAGGAATATTTATATTATTTTTTTTTGCATATTTTATTAAATCTGATCTAGAATTTAATTTCCAAATTCTCCAAGGTGCAATAATTTTTATTTTAGGTCCAAAATAATGATATCCGAGTTCAAATCTAACTTGATCATTACCTTTTCCAGTAGCACCATGAGATACTGCGTAGGCTTTATATTTTTTTGCAACCCTTATTTGATCTTTTGCAATTAAAGGTCTCGCTATAGATGTTCCAAGTAAATAGTTACCTTCATAAACAGCATGCGCTCTTAGCATTGGATAAATATAATCTTTTACAAAAATATCTTTTAAATCTTTTATAATAATTTTTTTGACACCCATTTTTTTAGCATTTTGAATTATTTTTTTTTTATTTATATATTGGCCTATATCTGCAGTGTAAGCAATTACTTCAGCTTTATAGTTCTCTTGTAACCATTTGAGTATTATAGAAGTATCTAGCCCACCAGAATAGGCTAATACAATTTTTTTTTTTATTTTCATCTAAAATAAAATATTAGATACAATTTTTTTTTGCTGAATTATAAGCTTTTGTAAATCCCATTAGTGAATAATGATCTATGGTTTGAGACCCAGATTTATTATAACCTGTAACCATTATCCTCGTACCCCTTTTCATGGCCTTTATCATCTTTTTTTCAATTTTATTGCTAGCAATCCATGCAAAGTTTTCTTGAAGGATATCAAATTTAAATTTTGATTTCCCCGATTTAGCATAAATTGTATTTTGTTTATTATACTCATAACCAGATGTAGTACTAATTTCATCGCTAATTTTAGTATAAGGTCTAAAGCTTATAAATAGTCTAGCATCTCTCGAATTCTTTTTTGGTGATTGTAAAACCGGTGTTGATTGAGCAAAACAAATTTTTTCATTGTCATTAGTAAAAATTATAACTTCCCAATCTTTAAATTTACCTATTTTCTTTATTTCTTCTGAATGAACTAAGGTTGTACTAAGAAAAAAAAATAATATTGATTTTAATATTAATCTATTTTTTAAGGACATGGGTTTGGATATATTTTTTGCACATTATTTATTTCTTTTATTACTTCATTTGATAAATTTACATTTACACTTTCTATATCAGTTTTCAACTGTTCCATAGTTGTTGCCCCAATTATTACGCTAGTCATAAATTCTTGCATCTCACAAAATTTTATAGACATCTGACTCATATCAAGATTATATTTATTACTTATTTTATAATATTCATCCACAGCATTTTTCAAATTTGGCGTATTATATCTATATTTCCAAAAATCAAAATCTCTCTGCATTCTAGAGCCTTTAGGAAAGTTATTATTTCTATATTTTCCACTTAAATACCCACTAGCCAATGGAGAATAAGCTAAGCATCCTATATTTTCTCTAATAGAAATCTCGGATAATCCAATTTCGTATGTTCTATTCAATAAACTATATGGGTTTTGTATAGACATCATCCTAGGAAGTTTTTTATCATTCGCTATTTTAATATAGTTCATTACTCCCCAAGGGGTTTCATTTGATAAACCTACATATCTTATTTTACCTTGATCTATAAATTTTTTCAAATTTATCAAAACGTCCTCAAATCCATTCCAATTTTTTTCTTTATGCTCATAACCCAATGTACCAAAATTATTTACATTTCTCTCAGGCCAATGCAATTGATATAGATCAATATAATCTGTTTTTAGTCTTTTTAGGCTGTCATTTAATGCAGTCTCTAAATTCAATCCTACAAAGCTATTTTGCCCTTTTCTTAAGTAATTTCTCGCAGGCCCTGCAACTTTTGTAGCTAAAATTATTTTGTCTCTCTTTTTTCTTTTTTGCAACCAGTTACCTATTATTATTTCTGTATAACCAAAAGTTTCTTCTTTGGGAGGTACTGCATAAAGTTCAGCTGTGTCCCAAAAATTAACACCATTAGCCAAAGAATAATCCATTTGTTCAAACGCCTGATCTTGGGTATTTTGCTCTCCCCAGGTCATAGTACCCAAACAAATAGTGCTTACATCAATGTCAGTATTGCCAAGTTTTCTATAATTCATTGAATATTAATTATTTTTTTAAGGTTTTTATGATATCTTGAATAAATAGTAAAAGGCTATTATATAAATATTATGGAATTCAATAAACAAAATATATTAAACAAATCCAAAACTGCACAACAAACCTCCGTTGTAATGGATGAAGGCTTAAGAGCCTACATGCTTAAAGTATATAATTATATGGCAACAGGAGTTCTGTTAACTGGAATTATTGCTCTTCTATCGTTTAAAATGTCTGTTGTAACAGACGCAAATGGGGCCATAGCTGGATTTACAAGTTTAGGGAATGCTTTGTTCTTTTCTGGTCTTAAGTGGATAGTAATGTTAGCACCTTTAGGAATAGTTTTTTATATGAGTTTTGGCATAAATAAAATGAGTGCCGCCAAAGCGCAAACTGTATTTTGGGTGTTCGCAGCTTTAATGGGATTATCTTTGTCTTGGATATTATTAGTTTATACAGGCGTAAGTGTAGCTAGAGTATTTTTTATAACTTCTGCAACTTTTGGCGCTATGAGCATCTATGGATATACTACAAAAAGGGATCTTACTAAGATGGGGTCTTTTTTAATGATGGGCCTAATTGGTATTATAATTGCATCAATAGTTAATATATTTATGAAATCATCAATGATGTATTTTGTGATTTCAATTTTGGGAGTTTTAATTTTTGTAGGGTTAACAGCATACGATACTCAAAAAATCAAGAACATGTATGTTGCATCAGACACTGGTGAGTTAATCGGTAAAAAAGCTGTAATGGGTGCTTTAACATTATATCTAGACTTCATTAATTTGTTTATTATGCTACTTAGACTTTTTGGTCAAAGAAGATAAGTCTAAAATTTTTTCCAATTAATAAATTTAAGTAAATTTTTTAAATCATCAGAATTTTTTAATATTTTTCCTTTGGAGTCTATTATTAAATACTTTAAGTTTTTATTTGTTGGTTTAAAGTTTTTACATATTTTATAGTTTGCATTCTCAGTAGCATTTTTAAAAACACTAAAACCCACTTGTTTGCTCGATATATTTAACCCATAATCTTTCCAAGATCCTTCCGAAACCATTTTAGCATATAAATCTAAAATAATTTTTAATTCATGTTTTTCAAAAAAAAATTTGTTCTCATTTTCTGATAAAACATTATTTATAACTAATCTTAAGTTTTTATTCATTTAATTTATGTTTGTTTATAACTGTAATTTGGGATGCTGTAAAAATTATCGTTAAAGGCAAAATACCCCATACTTTGAAGTTTACCCAAAATTCCTCAGATTGTGTTCGCCAGATAATTTCATTTAATATTGCTAAACTAAAAAAGAAATACATCCATCTAGTATTTAAAATTTCCCAACCTTGATCATTTAGTTGTAAAGATTTACCAAGCATTTTTTTTAAAATTGGTTCATTTGTAAAAAATTTTCCAAAAAATAAAGCTAAACCAAATAAAATATTAATAATAGTTGGTTTAATATATATAAAAACTGGGTTATCAAAATATATTGTTAGACCTCCGAATAAGGTAATTAGTATTCCTCCAAGCAAAGGAACCATAGGAATTTTTTTTTCCAAAAACCAAACTACAGCTAAAGCAATCAAAGTTGCAACTATAAATGGAGGAATAGCTACTTCTAAATTTTTATCACCGTTGTAATAAAAACTAAAAAAAACTAAAAGTGGCCCAAAATCAGTGATAAATTTAATTAATGATTTGTTCACATAAATATATTAACAGAATTATAAAACATTGAAATTTTTTTATTGATTTTTTATTTTAAATATCCATATTTAGGCCAGTGAGTATTCAAAAAGCAAAATTTTCAATAGGTGATATAGTTAAGCATAAGCACTTTGACTTTAGAGGTGTAATTTATGATGTTGATTTTGAGTTTAATAATTCTGAAGAATGGTACGAGTCAATTCCTAAAAATGTTAGACCTAGAAAAGATCAGCCTTTTTATCATTTGTTAGCTGAAAACGATGATGTTACTTACGAGGCTTACGTTTCAGAACAAAATCTTTTAACGGATGACTCTGATGAACCAATCAAACACCCATTAATTAACGAAATTTTTTCAGGCAAAAAAGGCTCTGGTTATTTCAAACCATCAAATTAATTTTGATATAAAAGCCTTGATTTAAACACAATTTTCTCAAAACTTAGACATATCTTAGTTCTAATATTAAAATATTCTGATCAAGGATACCAATGTTTCCCTAATATATCTCCCTCAAAAGTATTCTTGATCGGAAATCAAAAAAAAAATCCAAAAAATATTTAAATTTTATATATAATTAAATAATGTTAAAAAATATTGAGCCAAGTAAAATTTATTCAATAACATCAAAAGCGCCAAAATATGTTTTTTATATTTTTTTAATTATATTAAGCATAGGTTTATTAGAAGCTTTAATATTATCACCAAAAGATTATATCCAAAGTCATTCTGTAAGAATTATGTATGTTCACGTACCATCTGCATGGTTATCACTTGGAATATTTTCTGTAATTGGAATATTATCAATTATTATTCTGATATTTAAAAATAAAAATTTATCATTAATAACAAAAAGTTTGGCTCCTTCCGGTTTTGTATTTAGTATTATAGCTTTAGTAACAGGTTCAATTTGGGGAAAGCCAACTTGGGGTACTTGGTGGGCATGGGACCCTAGAATTGTTTCAATGTTAATTTTAGGATTATTTTACTTAATGTATTTAATCTCATGGAGAATTTTTGAAAACAAATCTTATGCAAGCAATGTAACTTCTATAATTGCAATTTTTGGAATGATTAATTTGCCAATAATTAAATACTCAGTTGTTTGGTGGAACACACTTCATCAGCCAGCTTCTGTAAATTTGCTGTCTGGCTCATCAATTCACCATTCAATGCTTGTACCTTTAGCCATTATGACTGCGGCATTTGCTCTATTCTCAATTTTAATATTTTTGATGAAATATAATACAGAACTGATAAAGATAAAAAATAAAGGTCTTAATAGATTATGATAGATAACATTATATATATGAATGGTTATGGAGTTTTTGTATGGTCAGCCTTCTCTTTCACATTAACAAGTTTTGTAGTTTTATACAAAATTATAAAAATACAATTAGTAAAAGAAGAATTGAAATTTAAATTAAAGTTTAAAAAATTAAATTATAATGAAGCTAATTCTGCTAAAGCTCAAAAAATATATAGAGAAATATTAACTACTAGATCTATTTCAAAAATTTAAATTCGGTACACATGGTTGGTAAGAAAGTTAAATTAAGAATAATTTTTTTATCTACTTTTCTAATTTTGTTAATTCTATCTTTATTTTTAATACTAAAGTCACTAGAAGATGAAATTGTATATTTTATTACACCAACAGAAATAAAAGATTTAACCGAACTAGATAAAAAAAAAATAAGAGTTGGTGGAATGGTTAAGGAGGGATCTATTAAAGCAAATTCAGAAAATATAAATTTTATAATAACAGATTTTAAAAATGAAATTACAGTTAGTTTTACTGGAGCTATTCCAAATCTTTTTGCTGAAGGAAAAGGTGTAGTTGCTGAAGGAGTACTAAGAGATCGAAATTATTTAATTTCAAAAAAAATATTAGCCAAACATGATGAAAATTATATTCCTCCTGAAGTTAAAGAAGCATTGGAGAATAAGTAAGTGATTATAAGCCAAATAGGAAATTATTCTTTAATTTTTGGGTTAATTTTGTCTTTTTTTTTAATAATTTATTTATTTTTAAACTTTTATGGATTTATAAAAATAAATTTAAATAATATTTATTCCATTTTATTTTTACAATTATTTTTTGTTTTTGTAAGTTTTTTTGGTTTAGTTTATTCTTTTGTGATATCTGATTTTTCTAATTCAACAGTTTATAATAATTCTCATACAACTAAACCACTTTTTTATAAGATCTCTGGTACATGGGGCAATCATGAAGGTAGTATGTTATTATGGTTGTTAGTTCTAACATTATTTATTTTTTTATTTTTTATATATTCAAAAAAACAACCAAAAAATTACAGATTAACTACTTTAGTATTTCAAGAAATTATTATTACAGGTTTTTTTCTTTTTGTTTTATTAACATCAAATCCTTTTAATCATATATTTCCAATACCAATCGAAGGTTTAGGTTTAAATCCCATATTGCAGGATCCTGCGTTAGCTATACACCCTCCAATTTTATATTTAGGCTATGTTGGATCGTCAATTATTTTTTCTGCATCACTGGCAGCCTTGGTTTCAAAAAATATTAACATTTATTGGGCACAGCATATTAAAAAATGGATATTTTTAACTTGGATACTTTTAACTTTTGGAATTTTGCTTGGTTCTATTTGGGCATACTATGAATTGGGCTGGGGTGGATTTTGGTTTTGGGATCCCGTTGAAAATGTTTCCTTAATGCCATGGTTCACTCTTACGGCTTTGCTTCATTCAATCTCAGTTCTTGAAAAAAGATCAATTTTAAAATCTTGGACAATAATTTTATCTATAGCAACATTTTCTTTAAGCATGAGCGGTACATTTTTGGTAAGATCAGGAATATTAAATTCAGTTCATACATTTGCAAATGATCCTGGGCGTGGTGTATTTATTTTAATATTTTTATTTTTCCTTATATTAATATCAATAATAATATTTTTCTTTTTTCAAACAGATGAAAGAACTTCAACCAATAAAATTTATTGGATGAGTAAAGAAACTTCAATTTTAATTAATAATTGGTTTATGACTTTTTTTCTGTCTGTAGTACTAATTGGAACAACATATCCAATTCTTTTGGAAGTTTTAACAAATGAAAAAATTTCTGTAGGACCACCTTTTTATCAAAATTTATTGATACCATTTTTAATACCTTTTTTATTTTTTATGGCAGTAGGACCAAATTTAAAATGGTTTAAAAGTGATTATAAGAAAATTAATTTTAACAAGATTTTTTTACTATTCTTTATTTGTTTTGTAATGTTTTTTTTAGTTAAAAAATTAGATGTAAAAAATTTATTTGTTATAATTCTTATAATTTCATCATTATATTTATTTACAAGTTCTTTTATTGATCTAATTTTTAAAAGAAAAAATTTTTCTCAAAATATAGCCCATTTTGGTTTTAGTGTTTTAATTTTAAGTATTATATTTAACGGAATTTTATCGAAAGAAATTTCTGCAAACATTAAAATTGGAGATGAAATTAATTTTGATGGTAATTTAATTAAGTTTAAAAAAATCGATGTAGCAGATAAAGAGAATTATAAGTCAATTATCGCAAATTTTGAAATTAAAGATCAAAAAAATAAAATTATATTATTAAAACCAGAAATTAGAATTTATAACCAACCTAATATTTTAACTAGTGAGGCAGACATAAAATCAAATTTATATGAAGATAAATTCATAGTATTTAGTATCTTAAATAGAGAAGAAATTTTTAATGTTAGATATCAAGTTAAGCGTTTTATGATATGGATATGGATTTCTACATTTTTAATAATATTTGGTGGTTTAATTAGATTAATAAAAATTAAATGAAAAAAAATATTTATTATTTTATATTAATTTTAGTTACTTTAATTGTTTTTACTTTATTATACAAAGCTATATTTAAATCTAACTCTTATATACCATCACTAGCAATAAATAAAAAAATAAACAATTTTTCAGCTTACAGTTTATTTTCAAACAAGGAAATTAACATTGAAGTTTTGAGTAAAGAAAAAAAAATTACAATAATAAATATTTGGTCATCTTGGTGTTTACCCTGTAGAAATGAACATAAATATTTAATGAAATTGAAACAGCATAAAAATATTTATTTAATTGGTTTGAATTACAAAGATAATCCATCCAAAGCTAGGGAATTTATAGATGATTTTGGTAATCCTTTTTTTGAAATATTAAGCGATCCTAAAGGTATAATTGCAATAGATATTGGAGCATATGGAGTTCCTGAAACATATATAATAGATAATGAACTTAATATAATTAAAAAATTTATTGGGGAATTAAATTCCAATGATTATGATAAAATTGTTGATATAGCAAACAGATGAAATTAATTAAACTTTTAATTATATTTTTAATTTTAATTTATCAAAACATTTCATATGCAAATAATAATTCATTATTAATTAACAAAATTACAAAAAATCTCAGATGTCTTATTTGTCAAGGACAGTCAGTCTATGATTCCCAATCAGACTTTGCAAATAGTGTAAAGATTTTAGTTGATAAAAAAATACAGGAAGGAAATTCAGAAGAAGAAATATATGAATATTTAATAAATAAATATGGTCAGTGGGTTGTTTATGATCCTGAAATCAACAAAAAAACACTTTTTTTATGGTTATTTCCCGTAATTTTATTTGTTTTTGGAGGCCTACTAATAATGAGAAAAGTGTTTATAAAATAGTTTATATTAAATAAATTAGGTTAAAAAATTTAATCATGAGAAAAATAAATATTTTTTTATTTTTGACTTTTTTAATTCTTGCATTGCCAGCTCAAAGTAATGAAGAAGTAAAAAGTAATAATTTCAATGAGCATGAATTCAGCATGTACTCAGGCATGTTTGATTTTAGTGATGATGGCCAAAGAGCTGCATTAGTGGGATTTCAACATCACAATGAATTGCTACAAAGAGATAGTTTTTTAGGAACATTATCTCCAATTACTGGATTTATATTAACTGAAAATAATGCTACTTATTTTTATACAGGAATTCAAACTCAATATAAATTAGGCAATATAAATGTTATACCAAGTTTTACTCCTGGTATTTATGACCAAGGAGATGGAAAAGATTTGGGACATGCTTTAGAATTTAAAAGCGAAGTTCAATTATCATTTGATATTTTTGCTAATAGTGAATTAGGTTTTTCATATAACCATATTTCTAATGCGAGCTTAGGAGACAAAAATCCCGGTGCAAATAGTTATATGTTTAATTTTATAAAATCATTTTAATTAATAATGAAATTATCAGATTGTTACAATTTTAGTGATTTTAGAAAACTCGCTAAAAAAAAATTACCTTCTCCAATTTTTCACTACATAGATGGTGCAGCTGATGATGAAATTACTTACAGAAGAAATACAAGCGCTTTTGACGATGTTGATTTAGTACCAAATGTTTTAAGAGGAGTTGAGAATGT
>CEUZ01059841.1_pt1 | contig 11688 bp, 11 predicted proteins | sample 361511 | NCBI WGS metagenome assembly CEUZ01 (sample SAMEA2622822, study PRJEB7988) | marine metagenome | biome: marine biome (ENVO:00000447); feature: surface water layer (ENVO:00002042); material: "saline water (ENVO:00002010), including plankton (ENVO:xxxxxxxx)" | depth 5 m
GAAGTGTTTAAGGGCAATACATCTACAGGGAATTTTGCAATGAATGTACGGTTGTCCTGCGGAGCCTTGAATCCACCTCTGTTATTAGCAGAAAGCGCTGCCAGATATGAAACGAATTTACTTTCTGCTATGCCGAAGTACACAGGAAAATGCGAAGGAATAATTTTTTCCAATGCAGCGATGAATTGCGCATCTCCGCGGTATATAGATTCCATGCCCTTGAGTCCTATATATGCTATTCCCAATTTTGCATCTTCTACTAATGGGCTTTTCTGCATCAAATCATCAAGAATTTTGTTCCAATGATATCTATATTTTGGCTCGTCAGATTGGATCACTTGAGCGTTGCCGGCTTTGGCGAGAGCATAGCTGAGTAAATTGTCCAATATGTTTTCAGTAAGATTAGGTGAAACACCCGTAACTATTTGTTGGGATCCTATAGTTGTGACAATTAAAGTTGGCTCATTGTTAATGTAGTTTCTCCTTTGAGCTTCGACTTGAAACGAGAAATTGGGAATAAGAACACACGCGAATTTCAATTTAGGCTCCCTGAATTGTAGATTATAGGAAGCTAAATATAGAACATATGTTCTAATACGTCAAGTAACAAAGGTGAACTGTTAATAAATGTATTTTTTATATTGTGCTAGATAGTTTTATGGAGATAAAAACTCTTCACTTCTACTTGGGTTGAAAGTTACGCGGCTTAATGTGCTTTTTCCTGTGTTTTTAAAATAATGAGATGAGTTAGGTGGAACCAAAACGAAGTCTCCAGTAGATACAGGATATTCTTCTCCGTCTACCCACAGGATTCCAGTGCCCCTAGTGATAAAAACCTGATGTTCCCAATCATGTTCATGATGAGTACTACTCTCTCCTGGTTCGTGGTCGTGGTATAGAGAAACTACGGTAGGAACGCCATCTTTTGTTCCTAGGACAGGGTTGGAATGATCCTTAAAATTTTTGATAACTGGTTTCAATGTGCGTTTCCTCCAATTCATATTTTTCTATGTTGATATATCAAGATAATAATCTACACATACACATTAAAATAGCCCCTGCAGTTTACTGCAGAGGCTATTTTATACTTATTACATTACGGCAAAAACGTTAGAATCTTTAGTACTCCTGTGCTCTTCTCATGAACAAAACCACACCCGACGCTACCGCTGCTACAAGAGTAAGCATCCAAATAAAAAACCCTGCTTCTCCGAGAGCCAAGACACCAGGTATTCCGGCTAACCCAGTCACCAGCATAAGCCCAGATATCCAGACAGGCAGAAACCCTTTTTCCATTACTAGCCCTATTCCCAGAAGAGCAACTCCAAGGGCCCAGAACACTGGCATGCCTCCGAATATAGCGTCAGCAGTCATGTCCAGTGTTACAGCCGTTTCTATAATTCCTTCATCAAACAAATCCATGGCCCCCAAACTCATTCCCATACCGATAATCGGGACTGCTATTAGTACTGTGAAAATAGACGAAGATAAACTCCCGAAAGCGGCACCACTTCCCTGTAAAGACCTTCCTAAAAACGCAAGTCCCAACATAGTTCCCACGAGGCAAAAAGTTCCGGGTATATTTATTAGGTAAACAAGGACTCCTTCTCCAGCATTAAGCTCCATATAAGCCAAAGCTGCCTCTTTGCCCTTTAGATCTGAATCAATTTCTCCAAGTAGAATTGGTTCAAGTATCATCCAGACAAGAAGCATCAATACGGGACAAATCATGAGTATTAGTGAGTAAAGCATACGAGAATTCATGTTTTCGCACCCCAGTTGTTTGTATTTGTCCTAGACTCAGTCTAGGACGGCCTATTATAGCATGGGTTTATCACAAGAATGCAAGCTTATATTAATGGTAATTGCCCAAAGTGTTTACCTGTTTATATTCCTAATACACATTCATTAATTTTGTACCTTGTGTTAATATCGTCCGGTTGCACATCAGGAACTTTATATATGCAAGATAGACAGTACAGCTCATATCGTTGGACCATTCAAGGCGTTCTTATTTTTATGCAGATAGGCTTAGGTCTTAATTTTATGGCTCCTACTCCTCTCTTCACATTGATCATGGAAGATTATGGTATCAACAGAGGTTTGGTTAGCTTGTTGGTTTCGGCACCAATAATTGTTTTAACCATATCACTGCTACCAAGCGGTATTTTGATTTCTAAAATAGGGTCCAAAAAAGCAATGGCTATAGGTGGATTATTAATGTCTTCTGGGTTGTTAGCACCATTGTTTGATTCATTTGTCATGATGGTATTGATGAGGCTTTTATTTGGTGTCGGCGCGGCCATATGTCTTCCAGTGACCAGTTCAATTCTAATGGAATGGTTTAAACCAAACGAACTTCCCATATTGAACGGTGTTAATGAATCAGGAAGATCTGTAGGAGTTGCTATTGGTCTCTTATTCGCGGTGTCAATTGCTAATGTTTTTGGATGGGATATGGTTTTCTTTTTCTTTGGTTTACTTCCTATGTTTGCTACGGTTTTGTGGCTTGTAGGAGGTAGATCTGTAAGTGTTGTAGAAGAACAGTCTGATGAGGTTTCTTTATCTAATAACATTGATTTGATATTCAATCGTAATACTCTTCTTATTGCCATTGCCAGTATGGGGCCGTTCGCTCTTTTTATAGGTTACAGTTCCTGGCTTCCTACTTATTACAATGAAGTTCATGGTATGACTATTGAAAGATCAAGTTCATTAGTGGCTGTTTTGCCTTTTGTCGCCGCTATTGCAACTCCTTTGAGTGGTATTATTGTATCGAAATTAGGTATAAGAAGACCAATTTTAATAATGGCAGGACTCACATTCCCTTTACTTGCATTTGGATCCTTTATGATAACAAGTACTATTTTGATTGCAATTTGTATTATTGGTCTGGGATCTATGTTTGCTTTGTATATAGTAACTATATTGACTATTCCTATGGAATTACCCGGAATCGACGCGAGTAAAGTTGGGATAGTTACAGCTGGGGCACTTACTATAGGCAACGGTACAGCTGTATTTTCTCCTATTTTCATAGGTTCATTTACAGATCTTACAGGATCTTATACCCCGGCACTTTCCATTGTGGCGATAATGCCATTACTAATGATAATATCAGGTTTATTACTGCCTGAAACAGGAAGAAGGGCTAAGCCTACTGGTTACTAACTGTAGCTGCATCAAGTCCTAATAGCCCAATTAAGATAACCGCAATAAAGAATAGACTTATAAGTGCTGGTATTATGCCTATTAGTACTACACCTACTGCTCGTAATGTAGATTTATAATCTAGCGCTTGTCTGACAGCCATCACCATAGTTCCAATTTGCCACATCATTATTGGTAGTGCTATAAAAGAACCCACACCCGGTATTATGCCTAATATTGTAAGTACTCCAGGTGATTGAGCGAATCCAGTAGTTCGTAAGAGCTGTCCCCAATCTGCATCTGTAGTTTGTTCGGGGAGAAATTTTGTCCCTATAAAGTAGGTTATAAAAGCCCACACTGCCCAATAGCATACCGATGCCATAAAAGTGAACAGTAAATATCTTAAATCTCCACTGACCAGAGACGGTAAAGATCCCACTAGCGCTACTATTAAAACTACGGTCAATGCTTGTTTGGTGGCCGATTTATCCGCCTCTACTTCTTCGTAAGCGTGAATATCGAACATGGAAGCTCTTATCATTCTGCTTGTAAGAGTAGATCTGTTAGCAGTCACACATTCAGGCTCGCTGGCATAAGGTTGTTCCGTATGTACAATTTCACTTGCTTGCTGCGAATTTTCTTCTTCGAAAGGGCTGCCGCAGTTGCCACAGAAGAGGGCACCTTCAGGATTTTCCCTTTCGCACACCTTGCATTTCATAGTTGTCACCTGCTCTAGGAAATCGTTATTTTCTAACCGTCATTATAACTGACTTTCTGTTATTGTCTATTTTGTGTATATATGTAATCAGGTATTTGACATTCAAGGTATTTGATCATAGACTCTTATCCAGATTGGATGGTATAAAAATGTGTACTAGTTGTGGATGCGATTCAGAGGTTAAAGCCCCACCTACTCCGCCTTATCCTAAGAGGTAGTAGTAGGAAACTCCTATTTTGTGTCAGACGCTATTCAAGAAGTTCGCTAGAGATTCGTTGAATTCGTTTGGTTTCTCCCTTTGTACTTCATGACCAGTTTCTGGGAATGTTATGACTTGAGCATTGGTTATATCGTTTAATAGGATTCTAGCATTTGAAGGGTTAACCCATGGATCGGATTCTCCATGCACTATAAGTGTTGGCGCAGATATCTTCTCCAGATCGGTTAAAAATACGCCTTTAGATCTAATGTGGAAACTTTCAGATCCTTCTATATAGGATTCAACCAATTCTTCCCAATAATCCTCTCCATGATGTCTGGCTAGTGCCTGTTTTAATGAGGGATGGATGTCTTTTATAGGAGTAAGCATTTTCCTGAACTCACTTCTTTTCTCATCAGTTATAGATTGACCTCCTATAGTTACTAGAGATCTAACTAATTCAGGATAATTTTTCGCTACCAGCATGGAAACTATTGCCCCGTCACTAAATCCGCACAAATCAACTGGTCCAATACCTAAGCTTTGTATTAGACTTGCAATATCTTGGGAGTCATTCTCATAGAAATTGTCGAGAAATGATTTTCGTCTTTCGGATTGTCCATGTCCCAATAAATCTGGCAAAAACACTGTGTATGTAGTAGAGAAATACTCTATTTGATCTCTAAAATGTGCCAATCCGGTTCCAAGTGCACCGTGAACAAACACCAATGATCTTCCATTGCCTTTAATGTTGCAGTTAATAGTGCCATTTACACATGGCACTTCTATTTGTTTATGTGTAGATTGGTTAGCCATTTATCTTAATAGAAATCAAGCTATTAAGCCAAATTCTGATACGCTAAATCTGGCTTGATATTAACTGTACACAATAATTGTTCAGTAATCCTCTTGATCAGATATTAACATGCCAATTTCAGGGTCGTCTAAAGTTATGGTATGTAGTGCTAAAATATCGGTTTCAGCATCGGAATATAAAGGGTTCTGTAATTCGGTAACTGACATACCTGCATCCAAGAAGATTTTGATCAGGTCTCTTTCAAAATCTTCTAAGTTTTCGATATTGTCCATACTAATACCTCCTGCTTCTGTAGTCTCGAATCTGGAAAAGCGAGAGGCAATAAAAAAAGCCCTCCGGAGTACGGAGAGCTCCCGTACCCATTTGTTCACTAGGAACCTCGTCGTTTCCTCAGGGCACCTTTAAAGGTAAGGTTGCCGGACAGGGTCTTAGGCCTGAGGGCCTCGCCTATCGCTCGAGACGTTATTAAAACGTGCTAATAATTCTAGCATAAAACTACTAGATTTGTCAAAAACAAGGGTTGCCTACTAATTTAGTACAATTTGAGTTCGGTTTATTGACCAATGGCAGTAACTATTTTGACTATATTGCTTGACCAGTAAAGGGTTGTAGCATATCCTATCTAGGAGTCAACATTTTAACTTTATAGGAGGTGTAAATTGCCAAAGCAATCTCCAATCCCTGGTGATATTGATAAGCCTTTTTGGGACGCGTGTAATAGGGAAGTGTTGGTTGTTCAGAATTGTAAATCTTGTGATAGGATGCAACATCCTCCAAAAGAAAAGTGTGGCGGGTGTAGTTCTTCTGATAACTTAGAGTGGAGAGAGATGAGTGGCAAAGGGACTATATCCACTTACATTGTTGTTCACGATACCCCTGTTACAATTTTACAAGCAGAACAGCCATTTAATGTGGCGGTTGTAAAACTTGATGAAGACCCTGGTATCACAATGTTATCTCATCTTCCTGGTACTGCAGTTGATGCAGTGCCTATAGGTGCTAAAGTACAGGTTGAGTTTGAAACAACTCCTGCTACAGGACAGAAAGTGCCTGAATGGCGAGTAGTAGGATAGTTTTACATTTTATTTAAAGGAGGTGATGTATGGCAGTTAATGTTCAAACGCCACCAGATTCTATGTACAGATCTACAGAAGGTTTAGGAGTCTGGGAGCACAAAGGTAAAGTGGCCGCAGTTGGTATAGGTGTTTCTCCTACCGCTAGAAGGTGGGACGAGAGCCCTGAAACGAGTGTGGGTGCATGGACTATTCTTGCTATTAGAAATGCTATGGAAGACGCGGGAGTCTCTCCTGAAGAAGTAGACGGAATAGTGCTAACTCCTGATACAAGTACAGGTGTAAGTTGGCCAAAGGATAGACCGATACCGGAATCTTTTGTGGAAACTTTTAATCTGACTGACGATCCATTGGACGGTATAGTTAAACTTAGTATCGAGTGGATACTTAAGAATATGCCTGAATTAACAAATATTAAGTTTGCTATGCATGCTCCGACCTGCATGTCTAACGCGATAGTAGTGGGCGCACAAGCAGTTGGAGATGGCATGACTCAAACATGTTTGGTTGTCCGAGGATGGCACAATTTGGCAGGTAGATATTATGTGGGACAAGGTGCAGCTGGCATGGATACCATAGCTGGTCCTGCAGGTATCACATCTGGCCATGGAGTGCCTGCATGTGGTACTACTGCCATGATGTTTCAGGAATATTGTCATAAGTATGGTAAAAACCACGATATGATGGCAAACTTCGTCATTACTGAGAAAAGAAATGGCTTATTGTTGCCTGAAGGTTATTGGGCACAGCATAGACCCGAGAATTTGACTGTCGAAGATTATTTAGCGGCTAGATGGATAGCGAAGCCCGCTAACCTATACGATAATGATCTTCCAATCTGTGTATCCGCTGCTTTTGTGTTCACCACCGCTGAGAGAGCCAAGGACATGAAGCAGAAACCTGTATATATACTTAATCATACTAGAACAACTCCCAAGCATAGAGGAGCAGTTCAAACTTTGGATGATTGGCAGGAAGCAGCGGACGAAACAGGCCGCAAACTATATGAAGGTGCAGGAATCAAGAACACCGATCTTTCCTTCGAAAATATGTATGATGGATTCACAGAGTTTCATCAATTCCATTTAGAAGGATTGAGATTTGCAGGCGTTGGACGTGGTGAGGCATTGGATTTCTATCAAACAGATATTAGCTTGGAAGGCCCCAACCCTGTTTCTCCTAGTGGAGGTAATGCAGGGGGTGGTAGAACCCGTTTCTGGCTACATTATGATAGCATTCAGCAGTTACAAGGCAGGGCAGGAGCCAGACAGATTCGAAAGAAGGCTGAGATCGGAGTATCTGGTGCATTCTTCCCAGACTTCAATTACTCGACGATATGGAGTGCTACTCCAGACTAATTAATCTTAGTTAAATTCGTTAGATTAACAAAGAGACTGACTCTATATGGGGTTGGTCTCTTTGTTTTTAAAGACATATTAGATGTAATAGACCATCTACCATATGTATGTCAAGATTACGGTTATTATCACACAGTCACATATCGTTGCCAGGATAAGTATTCTTTTCTTATTTAAGGATAGATTATTCCACCATTTTGATATTGTTATCAAAATTGGCTTCCCATGCGGAAAGATTCGCTGATATGTTCTTCACATTTTTCTATGCCACCAGATGTGTCGTCCATTATAACTAATTTTGTATCAGGAATATTGTTGTAATCCAATATTCCTGTTTCTAGACATATTTGTATAGCTGTTGAATAGTCTCTTTTTGCTAACTGACTTTTAGTAACCGCAGCCAAGGTTATTATCAAGCTCTTTTTGATATTGTGTTTTGCTGGGCCATGTGTTAATCCGTAATTCCAAACCCTGTCTATCCAACCCTTCAACATAGCAGGCATAGACCACCACCAAAGTGGAAACACCATTACAACGGCATCATTACGGTTTAGTCTTTTGAATTCAGATTGAACCTCCTGCGAATAATCAGATAGATTCCCATCTTTGTACATGTCTTCCGTTCTGAGTACGGGGTCGAAATTTTCATGGTAAAGGTCAACAAATTCCACATTATGTCCTGCTTCTGTAGCTCCATGCTGGAAAGCACGAGCCACTTCTCCACTGAGGGATTCATTTCTAGGGTGACAAAAAACAAGCAATATATTCATTAGGGCATTATTATATTGTAATCATCGCTTCATTTGTAGTTCTTTTGGTTGCGGCCGGTTGAACCGGTTTCCGGCAAGAAAATTGTTGCTACTACCAAGGACCAGGATAGGATTCCAACTGTACCAAACCCGTAAATATATGATCCTGTTAAATCTGCCATATATCCAACGAATATTGGTGAAATGAAAGATAATAATCCACCTATAGTGAATATACAAGCAGTTATAGCAGCTGCCTTTTCGGGATTAGACTCCTCGGCTTCGAGAGGTATAGTCGCATGGAACGGAGTATATAGCCAAGCACCTATTCCGTACACTATTAATACAAGTAAAAGAAAAGGGCTGTCAGCGAATATTACCGAAGAGAAACCACCAATACCTAATACAATACCAGACGCGAACAGAAAAGGTTTTCGGCGGTTAAACTTTAGAGACAAGAAGCCCGCTGTTAGTACTACTATTAGTCCACATATTGGTAATACTGCTGTTTTTGCACTCCCATCGGACAATGACATGTTATGTATTTCAAAATAGTATGTTGGCAGCCAAGAGGACAGTGCTACGTATTGTATAAGTGGACCTGCATCTGCCACGGCAAGTAGAAGAGTGATTTTGGAGAGGAACACTTCTTTAATTTGCTTAAAAGAGAGATTTGTGTTGGTAGTTTTCTCAGAATCTCTGCTTAGTATTAACCAGAGGAATGTTGATATCAACGAAACACTACTAAATAGCGTGAGAGTGTTATTCCATCCTATTGTATCAGCTAGAGATTCCCCTAGCAGGAATGACGCTGCTATTCCCGCGGATATAGCGGATATTTGGATCCCATTCATCAAAGGAAGTTCCTTCTTGGGGAACCATGACATTAACACTGGTGCAAGTGTTGGGAATAATCCTCCTACGCTTATTCCAAAACATATTCTTAAAATTAATAATGTTGTGAAATTAGGAGCCCATGCGCTAAAAACTGGAATGGATATGCCGAATAAAAAAATCAAAACAAGCACATTAATTCTTACCCTTCCGACTAGAAGGCTGAACGGAATTGAGGACAGTGCACTGAATAGTAATATACATCCTACTAGGAGACCTACAGTGCCTCTACTGACCTCATAACCCTCCATTATATGAGGAGTAATTGGAGAAACGTTTAAGAATACTAAACCTGCAGAGAAGTGAATGAGCATCAGAACGATGCCAATAACAAACCTATATCTTTTCGGTTTTACTTCTTCTGTATTGTAGGGATTCAATATTATAATTATGCCTAGTGTAAGTTATTGTCATAATAACAGCATATTCAAAGGAGCGGTTAATTGCGTTTTCAATTACTTGATATCCTGAAAGAAAATCCAACTGTCATGTTACTTTGTGTTTCTACTGCTTTGCTGACTTCTGGGCAAGGCATGGTCGCTCCTATTCTTCCTTTGTATGCTGATTCTTTAGGCGTGTCTGCCGCAACAGTTGGATTGGTAATAAGTGTTTTTGGTTTAGCCAGATTTATGACAAACATACCTACTGCTGTTTTAGCACAACGATATGGGAGAAGAATGCCATTAGTTATAGGGCCATTTATAGCGGCATTTGGTAATGGCATGGCTGGCATAGTAAGTTCTCTGGAACTTCTTATGCTATTCAGGTTTATAGCAGGAATAGGGTCTGCTACCTTCATAACTGGAGCAGTGATATTTATAGGTGACATTAGTACGATATCTAATCGTGGGCGTATGATGAGTGTATATCAGAGCAGTTTCATCTTGGGTATATCTTCGGGACCTGTATTCGGAGGTTTAATTGCTGAGCTCTTTGGTCTTAGAGCCCCATTTCTTGCAGTTGGAGCACTTTCTATAATGAGTGGGGTGTGGGCCTTTTTTAAAGTTCCGGAGACTCTAAAACCAGAACAGGTTAACATTGAAAAATCTGGTAAAAATAACGAAGCCATTGTTGAGAGCGGATCCAAATACTCCCTGGTTTTTTCAAGAGGATTTATACTGATTGCCTTAGTGTTCATGATTACGTTTTTCACTAGAGCTGGTGCTCAATTCACACTCCTGCCATTAATGGCATCCAAGGATTTGGGATTGTCACCAGGGCAAATTGGTGCCATATTCACTATTCCTCCAATAATTGCTTTTTTGATGTTACCACTTGCAGGATCTGTGTCTGATAAATATGGAAGAAAGAAAACTATAGTACCGGGATTATTGATAGTTTCGATGTCGCTATTTTTGCTAGGTTCGAATCTTTCCCTAATACTCTTCATCGTGGGGATGTCATTATATGGTTTCGGTAGTGGTATAGAAGGCCCCACTCCAGTGGCTTATGTGGCAGACATTAGCCCTAAGAATTTACAGGGCATAGCCCAGGGCATTGTTCGGTCAGCTGCTGATTTTGCCCTATTAGTAGCACCACCACTTATGGGGTTTGTCGCTGATGTTTTTAGTTCTTCTACGGCCGTGATCGCTAATGCTGTAGCTGTCGGTGTTTTAGGCGTAGTATTCTTGTTTTTTGCTAAAGAGACGGCTGGTATACATTCAAAAACAGAGTCACGTGAAGAAACCTAAACCTAATTAAGCATTAATAAGAGCCATCGGATTCTGATTGTCTGACATAACCTCTAGATGTTTCTATGTAAGGGTCTTCCAATTGCCAAGTATATCCTGTAAAAGTTTCTGTTCCACATATATACTCTATGGCCATTAGGCACCCTTTTGTTACTCTGAACCGAATTTTGTCGTAACCCTGATGATTTGACCCAATCTGCCAAGGTTCATAGATTCTAGCATCTGCTTTGCATTCCAAATAGCTATCTCCATAGGAGTAGGTTGTTATATTCGCTAGTCCCCACATTACAGGTTGGTTCCAGTTATCGGCAAGGCGACTTTGGACAGATGGATCCCATGGAGCAGACTTCGCAAGTATAGCAATTCCTAGAGATTGGCAGTCGTAGTCCTCAAATTCCAATTCGGTTTTATAATCGTCAAACGGATTAACATCATAGTCCCAAATTTCCATAGGGCTTTCTGGTCCGATCCAATTGAGATTGACAGTAGTTTTATCACTTTGATCATCATTGGATTTATTTTCGAATTTTGAGCTAAAATCGTTATGATCACCTATCAGGGAGTTTTCTTTTTGATCTTTATCTTCACGCTCAACCGCTATGCCGTTCTTGCAATATCCTGTACTAGCATCTGCGTCTGTGTTACAGGTCTCTTGTTCCGCTGGAATTGCCACTTCTTCCCCGTCTACACATAGCCCGGTGGCAGAATCACTATTTGTAGTGCATTTGTTTATTTCTTCTTGGCCTTCAGTATCGCCTGATTTTATTTCATTCTCATCTCTGTTTTGATCTTTAGAAGGCGCCTCGGCAATATTTGGTGAAGCATCATTTTCTTCAGACCTGTCATCAGACCTGTCATTTGACGCGGCAGAGGCGACCGCATCTTGATTCTTCTGCATTTCTTCGAACACTCGAGCTTGAACAGTAGCTTCAATATTTGGAGTAGGAGTTGGCATGTTGGCCATCTTATCTTCCACTCTGGCTTGCACGGTCGCCTCTATTTCTTTATCTGATAAGGTTTCTTGTCCACAGGATATTAT
>CEUZ01073160.1_pt1 | contig 11687 bp, 9 predicted proteins | sample 361511 | NCBI WGS metagenome assembly CEUZ01 (sample SAMEA2622822, study PRJEB7988) | marine metagenome | biome: marine biome (ENVO:00000447); feature: surface water layer (ENVO:00002042); material: "saline water (ENVO:00002010), including plankton (ENVO:xxxxxxxx)" | depth 5 m
TAATGATAAAAAACGGGAACCATCTAATGATAAAAAACGGGAACCATATGAACCACTTGAATTAGATGATAAACTTGATTTATTTGATGATATAGAACCTATTGATAAATTAAAAGAAGAATATGTAGATGTCACAAATTTTTTAATTCCAGATTGCACTGCAATTAGAAATGATATTATAAATGGTAGAATTAAAAAAAAAAATTTTATGTATTTATCTTCTAAATGTGATAAAAGTATTGAGGATATATTAGATATCTAAATATTATTCTATAGAAAATTTAAAATCATCATCATTACAATATTCATAAGTTTCTTCATCTTTATCATCTTCAAACATACTATCAATATCTTGATTCATAATATTTATATTTTCAGGTACATCTGATATTTTAGATATTTCTTCTATATATTTATTTTCATCAAATAATAATTCACAATTATTTGTTCCTGCTTTTATTTTTTGACCCATCATAATATTACTTGAAACGCCTAATAATTTATCGATTTCACCAAATAAAGAAGATTTAATTAATTGGTCTGTTGTATCTTCAAAAGAACATTTAGCTAATGGACCAGAATCACCTCTATTAATTCCTTGCCTATTAATAGATAATAATATACCAGTAGATGTCATTATATCACATAATAATTCTATATGTCTAATATTAATATATGATCCTTCATATTCTACTACTCCCCTTATTTCTTCAATTAATTTAGTTCTAGCTGCTTCTATTCCAAGAGTTTCATAAATTTCTATAATATCATTTGTAGTTGTATTATAACTATCTACATATTTAGAAGTAAATATATCTAATAGATTTGTTCCATCTGTTTCTAATATCCATCTTTTTTCAGATACAATTTCCTTATCTACTAATTTATCTATAGTTTCTTCACTCATAACTATATTTGTTATATTTCTAATTCCTTTAATAACTACATTATCTAATAAATCTTGTTTCATATCTTTAAAAATACTAATTATATCTGTTTGATCATATAATCCATTCATTAGTTTATCTGGTTTAACTTGCTGAAATTCTTTAATTGATATTCTCCCGATTATTATTTTTGAATTTTCATCTGAATATATAAATTTATATTTATTATTTATATCATAGGTATTAATTGCTAAATAAATATCTTCCATTGTTAATCCTTTTCTTAAGATAATATTTTTATTAAATTTTAATCGAATAATCCATGGATTTGTTTCTATAATTTCAGTTTCATTTTCATATTCTAAATCTAAAAATTCTTTATAAATAGATAAAAATTCTTTATCTTCTTCTATACTTGTTTCATATTTATTATTTTTAGGATCAAAATATATATCGCTTTCTGTTACTATATCTCTTAAAGTTGTATATTCTAATTTATTTTTAATATAATCACATATTTTTCTATCTTTACTATATTTTTCTTTTAATATAATTTTAATAGATGGAGATTTTAATTTTTTTGTAATATGTAAAAGTTCCCTTAATCTTGGAATACCTCTAGTAACATTTGATTTAGCACTTACACCAGCAAAATGGAAAGTATTTAATGTCATCTGAGTAGCTGGCTCACCAATACTTTGAGCAGCTATTGCTCCAACCATTTCACCGGGTGATATTCTTGATTTATAAAATTGTTTTATTATTATTTCTAATAATTCATTATATTGTGATTTTGTAATCCTAAATTTATTTATCAATAATTTAGGAGATAAATGAATATTAATTAAAATATGCATTATTTTATTATTTTTAAAATCATCTCTAATATATAATTTTTCTTTTAACTCTTTATTTTTATTAATTATTTCTATTGGAGATACATCTGATTTATTTTTATTATTTAATCCAACTATATTTGTTGTTATTCTATTTATATGCACTGGATAAAATATATTATTTTCAATACTATTATTAAATATTTTTAATAAATAATATTTATCATCTAATAACTCTTTAAAGTTTTCTTCTAATATTTTTTTATAATTTTTTGTCTTTTTCATAACTTTAATTACATCTTCTTCTAATACTTTAGACCAATCAAATGATTTCTCAAATAAGAATTGTTTACACATTTCTTCTGTTGTTAATTTTGGAATAATTAATGGTTGTGATTCTACTAAACAAGAATCCATTCCATCATCTCCATAAATAAATTGGATTATTATATCAGAACTATTTCTTACCGAATAATCATAATTTACTTTTAAATCTTCCATTGCTTTTATCAATTTTCTTTGAATATATCCTGTTTCAGATGTCTTAACTGCTGTATCAATTAAACCTTCCCTACCACCCATAGCATGGAAGAAATATTCTTGTGGTGTTTGTCCTGATATAAATGAATTTTCTACAAAACCTCTTGCTTCAGATGAATCATCATCTTTTGTATAATGGGGTAATGTTCTTTTATTAAATCCTAATGGAATTCTTTTTCCATCCACATTTTGTTGACCTAAACACGCAACCATTTGAGCAATATTCATTGCTTTACCTTTTGAACCTGATTTAATCATTGTTGTAGCTCTATTTCTGGAATCTAAACTAGATAATCCTAAATCACCAGTTTCATTTGTTGTTTTATTTAAAATTGAATTTACTTTTGCTTCAAAATATTCCTGATTTGTTTGTCCTGAAAAATTTTCAAAAATATTAAGATGTAATTCTTGAGTTATTTGATTTATACTTTCTTTTGTTTTCTTAATTACATTATTTAATGCTTTATTTGTAGTTTTATCAGCTATCATATCACTAATACCAACACTAAAACCTTCTATTAATAAATAATAAGATACAATTTTTTGTAAATCATCTATAAAATCTTTTGCCCTTTCAAATCCATGATCATTATAAATTGTATGAATTAATCCCTTTGACATTTTTGTAAATAAACTTTTATCAAATGCTCCTTGTTTAACTACACCATTCAATATTTTTACAAAATTAGTAATATTAGTATCATCATCTCCAGACCCATTTTCCATTTCTAAATTTAAATTTTCTGGTAATATATAACTCATTATTTGTTTTCCAGACCATAATTCAATATCAATATTTTGCAATCTATATGTTAAATCTCCTTTTTCTATTTTTCTTCCAAATGTAGATAAATTACTAATTATATTCATAAATTGCGATTTTGTAAAATAAGATGCTTCAACTATAATTTCATCTATTTTACCTACTTTTCCTGAAATAGGTTTTATAGGCAATATATTAGTATTATTAATATATAATAAATCATTTTTTTTAGGAACAATATAAGGAATTTTATAATAATTTGTTAATTTATTAATACCTAATAATGTATCCTGTACAATTGTTATAATCGGTTTATTTTCCCTTGGTGAAATAACTTGTTTATTAACAGACATTATATATTTTAATTCTGCAACAGATGATATTGATTGTGGTGCATGCATATTCATTTCATCTCCATCAAAATCAGCATTATATGGAGGAGTAACACTAATATTTAATCTAAATGTATTACCTTTCATTACTCTAACTCTATGACCCATCATACTCATTTTATGTAATGATGGTTGACGATTAAATAATACAAAATCACCATCTATCAAATGTCTATTAACTATATCTCCTAATTCTAATTCAATACTATTTTTATTATTTTCATGAATTGTTATTTTAATATTTGTACCTTTTTTGATTATTGTTTTTGCACCTGGATGTTTATTTGCTCCATTTTTTATTAATTTTAATAATTTTTTAATATTTAATTTTGTAACTGCCTCTGGAAATGTTAAATTTAATGCTATTTTAATTGGAACACCTAATTCATCTAATTCTATACTTGGATCAGGAGTAATTACACTTCGAGCTGAATAATCAACCCGTTTCCCCATTAAATTATTACGAATTCTTCCTTCTTTTCCTTTTAATCTTTGTCTAATAGATTTTAATGCACGACCGGATCTATGTGCTGCTTGTGCTAATCCAGGTATATCATTATCTATTAAAGTTGCTATATGATATTGTAATAATTTTGACCAATCATCTATTATTTCTTTTCTTGAATCTAAATCTATTTTTTGTCTTAAACTATTATTTGCTTTAACAATATCAGATAATTTATGTGTTAAATCATCATCCATTCGTTGTGAATTATCTTGTTTAACTGACGGTCTAACAGACGGCGGAGGAACAGGTAATACACTACATATTAACCATTCTGGTCTACACCATTTTTCAGAAAATCCTAAAAATCTAGCATCTTCATCTGTTATTCTTTCTAATAATGTTTTTATATATTCAATATCTATAGTAGATTCTTGATTATCTATTTTTGTACTAATTCCTTCTAATCCGTTTAATTTATATTTATCTGGTTGAATAGCATTACACCCATCATCTGTTTTATTTCCACAAACTTTTACTTTTTGGCATATATTATATATATCATCAAATCTAATTTTTGGTGGCTTTTTAAATAATTCTTTTGAATTATAATCTTCTTTATTTATTAATAATTTAGAACATCTAAAACATACACAATTTAATATTTTCATAGTTGTGTTTATAAAATGAAAATGATATACAGGTTTTGCTAAATTAATATGACCAAAATGACCAGGACAATCTATATTTTTTTGACCACAAGTTTTACAAGTTTTCCCCATATCTGTAACTCCCATTCTTGGATCAAATAAACCTTTTATTACTGGAATATTTTTTTCATAAGTATCATGTTTTATAATCTCTACTACTGATCTATTTTCTATTTCTTCTGGACTCATTATACTAAATTGTATTCCATTTATATTTTTTATTATTGGTTCACTTATAGTAGCCATATAATATTAATTATATATTAATATAATTGTTTTTTTTTTAAGTTTTTTTAAAAAAAATATCAAATTAAATTTAATAAATATAATAATCTAAAAAAATATCTATTTAATGATAAAATTATGAGTAATATTCATAATATGACAACTCGATCAAAAAAAAATAATAATGATATAATTAATACCTCTAATAATCCGAATGATAATATTGATAAAGATTTAGATGATATTGATGAATATGGAAATATTAAAGATTTAATTGATTATGATTGCGATGATGAATTTGATAGAACTATGTTAAATGAAGAATTAAATAAATTAAGAAAAAGAAAAATTTATGATACAAATGAAATATCTGAAACTAAAAAGAAAAAATCTAAAAGTAAAAAAAATATAGAAGATATTTTTTTATCTTATCTTATTTTAACCGCTAATAATAAATTAAATAATAAAAAAAATATAACTATTAATCCAATTGAACAACTACCAATAAATAAAAAGAAACCAAAATCAATATTAAAAAATAAAAAAATAGATGATTCTAATTATGATAAGAATTGTTATACAAGTAATAGTGATTCAGATACAGAAACAGATACAGATAATGAAGATGATAATTCTGATTTTAATTATTCTGAAGATGAATATGATTATGAATATGAAGATTTAATAAATAATAGTTATAATACTGGAAATAATAATTTTGAATATTTTCATAAATTACATTCTGAAAAGAAAAAAAAATATATAAACCAACTTAAAAGTATTAATAAAATTAATAATACTCATATTCCTCTTAAATTTAAGATTTTAAACTCTAATATGAATTTAAATACTAAATCTATCGCAATTAATTTTATCAATAAATTAGAAGACACAGATAATAGTTCTGGAGAATATAATAAATTAGAACAATGGATATATGCTTTAGTTAAAATACCATTTGGTACATTTTCTAATATACCTATTAATTATAATTCACCGAATATAGAAAAAAAAAATTTTCTTAAAAATAGTAATAATATTTTAAATGAATCTATATATGGACATACTGAAGCAAAAAATAATATATTACAAATATTAGCAAAATGGATATCTAACCCAGATTCACAAGGAAATATATTAGCATTACAAGGACCAATGGGAAATGGTAAAACAACATTAGTTAAAGAAGGTATTTCTAAAGCAATTAATAGACCATTCGCATTTATAGCATTAGGTGGTTCTTCTGATGTTTCTTATTTTGATGGTCATAATTTTACTTATGAAGGTTCTAGATGGGGAAGAATTATAGATATATTAATGGAAATGAAATGTATGAATCCAGTTATTTATTTTGATGAATTAGATAAAATAAGTGATACTAATAAAGGTGATGAAATTGTACATCTTTTAACTCATATTACAGATTTAACACAAAATAATTGTTATCAAGATAAATATTTTCCTGGTATTGATATTGATTTATCTAAAGTATTATTTATATTTTCTTTTAATGATGAATCTAAAATTAATAGAATTCTTAAAGACCGTATGCAAGTTATTAGAACAAAAGGATTTTCAACAGATGATAAAATTAATATTACTAATGATTATTTATTAAAACAAATATATAAAACTTATAATTATAATAATAAAATTAATATGAATAATAATATTATTAAATATATTATTGAAAACTACACCGAAAAAGAAGAAGGTGTCAGAAACTTAAAAAGATGTTTAGATAATATTGTATCTAAAATTAATATGTATGAAATGCTCTATGATGATAATAAAAAAGATTCTGAAATTAAATTACCTTATCATTTTGAAAATTTTAAATTACCTTATACTATTACTATTGAGGATATTGATAATTTATTAAATAAAACTACTAATGATGAATTACCACCCCCCAATATGTATCTTTAATTTTATTTTTAATTAAGTTCCACCTTTTAATTTAACTTTTTCTTCACTATGACCATTACCATTTCTTAATATTGATTTAAGTGGTTTCATTTCTGTTGGTTTCATTTCTGTTGATTTCATTTCTCCTCTTTCTAAATCAGTATCATTTATACCAAAATATTCATTATCTAAATAACAATATATTATATATGATATTAAAATAATAATCAATACATATATTACAACAGAAATATATATATAATGTATTTTAATATTATTTACATAATCTAATATAATTGTTTTCATAGTCGGACAATTACTACCTTCTTCATTTTCTTTATATACACTTATAGTTGCGTATCCAGTATATCTATTCGCATTTAGAAAATTATTATATATTTCGGTCGGACTTATATGATATTCATAATTATCCATATTTGTAAATGAAAATTCACACCTATTATTTATTCTACAACATCCATATTCACTTGTTCCACAATAATTATTAATATTATCTGATTTATCATAATTATTATCAAAATATAAATCTGATAATTCTAAATAATCTAAACATTCTTCTGTATCAGTCAAATAATAATATTTATATGATATCAAAGTATTATTTACAATTTCACAATAATAATTATATTCACATACACTTGTTTGTCTAATAGAATCTCTATAATATAGTAATGTAATATATCCAAAAATATATATACATGTAGTTAAATAAACACATTTTAGGAAATTGTCTCTTTTTATATTTTTTTCAGAACTTATATTTATACAACAATATATAAACCCGTTTATAAGTAGAATTAACAGACAACAATTTAATATAAATGTATTTCCTCTATCTTTTGAACCAAAATCTTGTTCTGTCGGTGTATCATAGTCTTCAGTCCAATAACATCCACTATTTCCACAGCCATAATCTAGTATGATAGACATTATCTAATTGCTCTTTATTATTTTTTATCTAAAAATTTTCAAATTTTTTTTTAATTAATTATTAGGTTGGTTTATCTTGACAGAGACAAGCTAGTATAGCAATACCAATTAATATTTCTAGAACTGTTGTAATAATACCAAAATAATCTGTATATTCACAATCTTCTGGAATTCTATTAAAATGTTCTTTAACATAAATACAAGTATATTTACACGGATTTTGTTGAGTACAATCTATATGTTTGTCTATTTTTTTATCTAACATCGGTTCTGAAATACTCGTATTACTTATATCTATATCATGTCTTCCTTCCATAACAGATGAATAATATAGAAAACATGACCAACCAATAAGACCAATACATATCCAAACACAAACCAAACATAATTTTAATCTTAAATTATAATTTGGCTCATTGGATGTATCCACTGATTCAGATGATGATGATGATGGTGGTTTTTTAGGCACGGGTTCAAAATCATACTCACGAACGCCCATTTTGAAAAGGGGAATAATCTAATTTATTTTTTATAATTAGAAATTTCAAATTATTTAAATATTTTTTTACAATTTTTTACAGCATTATCAGGTATTTTTAATTTTCTTTGTTTATATATAGAATATAAACAAATACTATATTCACTATTTTTGGGTGTTTTTTTGTTATATTTAATAGTTTTAATGCAACTACAAAATTTTCTATATAATTCATCTTCTAATTTTTCATTATCTTTTTTTGATAAACTTTTCTTTTGTTTTCTTTTGATTAAACTTTTATATTTCTTGGAAGATAATTTCTTTTTTTTTAAAGATTTTTTTCTTCCTCTTTTTTTTTTAGTTGGAGAATAATCACCCATAAATATATTATATATATTATATTTTTTTGATATTATTTTTATAGATAAATTAAAATCAAAATAAAATAATATATTTAAGATTAAAAATGGGGGAAAATTTTGAGTGGAATTTATCAGAATCAAAAATGGATGATATAGCATATGAAACGATTATATCAATTATTAAAGATTATGGTACACTTGAAATAAATAAATTAATACCTCATTTAATATCTAGAACAGATAATATTAAAAGTAAAAAATATAATAAAAATATATTATTATATCTTAAAATAAAACATAAAGGAATCCTCAAATTTATAGAAAAATTTTTCGCTTTTAATGTTATTAAAACAGATAAAAATATTTTTATATCCCTTAATATTAATAATATAAATATGAAACCATTTGATATAGAAGAATGGGTTATAATAGATGATTATTAATTATAATCCATCTAATAATTTAATAGATTTATCTTTTATATTCATTAATGCTTTTTGATTATTTACAAACATACCACTTGGATTATAATCTTCTATAGCTCTATAAGTATTATCTTCTTTTTTCTTTATTTTTTTATTTTCTTTTACTTCTGGTTTAGTTATATTCCAATTTATATATATATAATATTCCATTAATTTTTTAATTTCAAATCCATTCATTTTTAAAGATTTTAATAAAAAATCTTGTAATTCATCAATATCATATAATGGTTTTCCAAATATAAAAGGAGGAACTTGGAATATACAATTTGTTTTTTTATTATCTGCATTTAATTTTATTTTTTTATGACATTTTTTTAAAACTTCATCAAATAATTTATATTTTTCTAATTCTGTTTTTTTTGCTGATGTATATAAATCTTTTATATTTAATTGTGACATTATATTATATGTTTGATTAAATTTTTTAAAATAAATTATATATTAACTATTTAATTAACTATTTATGAAAATAGATACTCTAATATTAGCAGGGAGTTCTTCTAAAGGGTCAGGTTATATTGGTTCATTATGGGCTCTATATGAATATAATTTAGTTAATATGAAAAATATTAAAAATATAATAGGTTGCTCTTCGGGATCTTTATTAGGATTTATGTTATTATTAGATTTTAATAATACAATGATATATAAATTATTAAAAAATATAGATTTAATTAATTTAAATAATTTTAATTTAAATGAAATGTTTATAAATAATGGAATATTTAATAATAATAATATTAAAGTATTTTTAAAAACTTGTCTAAAATATAAATATAATATAAATGATATTACTTTTATAGAATTATATAAAAAAACTAAAATTAAATTTATTATTAAAGTTTATAATTTATCTTTACATAAAAATGAATATTTATCTTATAAAAATAATCCTACCATGTCAGTTATAACTGCTATGCAAATATCTACTTGTATACCTATTATATTTAAACCTATTAAATATAATAATTATTATTATGTTGATGGGGGAATTAGTAATAATATTCCTTTTTTAAAAAATAAAAAATATAAAAATTATTTACTATTATATGTAACTACAATCGAAAATAATCTTAAAAATACTAATTATATAGACTATGAAAATATAGATTATATAGATTATATAACTCAATTATTTAATATTAATATATTAGAATATAAAAAAGATAATAAAAGAAATATAAGATTAATTATTAATTTAGATATAATACAATTTTCTATTAAAAATATTTTAAATGATATTATCTTAGATTGTTATAATCAAACTATTAAACACATTAAAAAATATAATTTATAACATTTCGTTCATATATTTTTTAACTAATTCTAAATAATCATTTCTATTTGAAATATTTAAACATAGTTGTTCTGTACTTCCATCTTGTGTTAATTTATTTAATATAATTATTAACTTATCTTGACTTAATTTAAATTTATTTTTATCTTTTAAATTTTGAATTCTTAAATATCTATCTTTATTTATTTCATTTACAATATTTGAATCTGATTTAAATAAATTATAACCTGAATCACTAAATACTATATTTTTATTTATATCTTGTCTCAATATTTTTTTAGCTTTTCTTATATTTATTCTTTCTTTTCTTTTATCTTCTTTTTCTTTTTTTATTTTATCTATATAATTCTCCTTTTTTTCTAAATATTTATTGTATTTTTCGATTTGTTTTTTTGTTAATTGTTTTTGTTCTATTATTTTACTTTTAATATTCTTTTTCTTTAATTTTAATAAATTTGTGTAAATATATTTAGTTTCTCCCATTGAAGGAAAATATATTTTTTTTAATGTTCTTGGACCTTCATTATATTCTTCTATTATACCAACATATCCTGTTTTTATATCAACTACTTCCCTACCAGGTCTAAAATATTTATGTGATACATCTTTATGATTATATCCATTTAATGTATATACTCCTTTCTTTTGTTTTTTTCCACAACCACTATGTAATCCTCCATAATTTTTTCCATTAAAACTTCCTGGTGCCATTAAATTTTTTATATTTATCTATTTAAATATATTTTAAGTATTTATAAATATTAATTAAAAAATGAATTATAATATATTAGTAGGTTCGATACTATTTATTGGTTGTATTTTTCTGTTATAGGATGTAGTGTTTTTTAAGAAAAAAAGAGTAATTCATATTGAAAATAATAAGTGAATAAATAAAAAAATATTTTCTATCTCCAATTGCCCCCGTGCCCATCGCCCTCGAGCCCCACAAGCCCCTCCATGCTGTTCAGGACGTCAGTCCCCAGGTCCGTCAGCGCGTCCTCGGCGTCGCTCTCCAGATCCAGCGCATCGGTCTCCATGTCCTTCAGCTTGGCCTTGGCCCTCGCCTCCATTCTCTCGGCCTTGGCCTCCAGACCCCGCGCATCGGTCTCCAGCTCCTCCTCTACGGTTGCTAGGCCTCCCAGTGCTGTCACTCCGCCGGCCGTAACGAGACCCGCTGCCGCGGCGCCCATCCCTGGACGGCGCGGGGCAGCACCGTGTGCGCCGTGTTGCAATGCGCACTTGTCGGCAAACGAGCCAAGCTGGCCGTTCAAGAGGTCGTTGGTCTGCTTGTAGCCTTCGGTGGCCGGCTCTTCTCCTCGCGCTCCACACGCGGTGACCCACGGAATAATGACAGCGGCGCACTCCGCCGGGCACGAACTAGGTACCCACCCACCTTGCGGAGCGTCGG
>CEUZ01150062.1_pt1 | contig 11675 bp, 13 predicted proteins | sample 361511 | NCBI WGS metagenome assembly CEUZ01 (sample SAMEA2622822, study PRJEB7988) | marine metagenome | biome: marine biome (ENVO:00000447); feature: surface water layer (ENVO:00002042); material: "saline water (ENVO:00002010), including plankton (ENVO:xxxxxxxx)" | depth 5 m
CTATATTCACCGCCATGTAATGCTATTGTTTCTGGATTTTTTATTTCCTTTGCCATTTTTTCTCTCCTTTATGTCTTATTAAATGAATAAATATGTCTTATTAAATCAATAAAATTAGTGAATTTAAAGCTCATTTTAGCCTTAAAAAATTTGACTTTGTATATAAATACAAGTAATTATGCGCGAATTACAATGACAGACTTTATTAAAAAAAGTGAGCAAAAAAATAATTGGGTTTTAATAAACGCAGAAAATGCAATTGTTGGTAGATTAGCAGCGTTTATTTCTAAAACATTAAGAGGAAAAAATAAAACTCAATATACACCGAATATGGATAATGGTGATTTTGTCATTGTGACAAATATTGAAAAAATTAAGTTTACAGGCAAAAAATTAAATAATAAGAAATATTATAGGCACACAGGATATCCAGGTGGAATTAAAAATACTTCTCCAGCAGTATTAATTAAAAATAAACCAGAAGAAATTTTAAAACTTGCAGTTAAAAGAATGTTACCAGACGGTCCCTTAGCAAAAAAACAACTTTCGAAATTAAAAATTTATAAAGGTAATGTACATCCACATGAGTCACAAAATCCAAAAATAATAGAATTCTCAAAGTTTAATAAAAAAAATTATTTATCATTAAATTAATATGGAAGCACAATTAAACACAGAAAATATAAACAAAAAGGTAAAATTGAATTTTAAAGATTCGAAGTATGCTACTGGAAGAAGAAAAAGATCTATTGCTAAAGTCTGGGTTAAAAAAGGGTCGGGAATTATTCATGTTAATGGAAAAAAGATGGCTGACTATTTTCAAAAAGCAAATTTGCAAATAGCAATCTATAGACCTTTAACTATTGTTAAGCGTGAAAGTGAATACGACGTAAGATGCTCAGTCAAGGGCGGAGGACTTACTGGACAAGCCGGAGCAATTATTCATGGAATGGCTAGAGCCATCGTACTTCATGAACCTGATCTTAAAAGTACATTAAAAAAAGAAAATCTCACCACCAGAGATTCTAGAGCTGTAGAGCGTAAAAAATACGGCAGAAGAAAAGCACGTAGAAGCTTTCAGTTTTCTAAAAGATAATATTAATTAAATATCTCTTAATATTAAATACTGGTATAAGTTAAAAAATGCAAGATTCATTGAATATCGCAATTGCTGGAGCAACAGGATACATAGGATTACAATTAGTAAAAATTTTACTAAAACATCCTAGAGCAAAAATTTTATATTTATGCGCAACCAAATCTATTGGTAAATCTATTTATGATTTTGATAAAAAAATAATAAAAAAGAAATTACCAAAAATTACCAAAGTAAATAAAGTCAATTGGAAAAATGTAGATGTTTTGTTTACAGCACTTCCTAATGGGGAAGCACAGAAAATTATTAAAAAATTACCTCAAAGTGTAAAATTAATAGATTTGTCCGCTGATTTTAGATTGGAAGACTATAAAAAATTTAAAAAATGGTATGGAATTAGCCATAAAGCCAGAAAATTAATAAAAGATTCTATTTATTCTGTAACTGAGTTAGCTAAAAACAAAATTAAAAAATATAGAATAATATCATGTCCTGGATGCTATCCTACATCAATACAAATTCCACTAGTTCCATTAATAGAAAAAAAATTAGTAAATACTAAAAATATTATTGTTGATTCAAAATCGGGTTATTCTGGTGCTGGAAAAAATATTAAAAAAAAATTTAAATTTAAAAATCTTTTTAATTCGGTTTCTGCTTATGGCGTTGGATCTCATAGACATATGGCAGAAATTGATCAAGAACTATCTAAAATAGCCAATAAAAAAATCCATGTTTCTTTTACTCCACATCTAATACCAATGTTTAGAGGTATTTTATCAACAATTTATTTAGATATTAATGATAACTGCAATGCAAAAAAAATTTATAATTTTTTAAAAAAATATTATAAGAATAATTACTTTGTTAAAATTGCAAAGTATAATGAACCTATAGGTACAGGTGAAGTTATGAATACAAATTATTGCAAGCTTTCTATATGTGAAAATAGAACAAAAAATAAAATTATAATTATTTCTGCAATAGATAATTTAATAAAAGGTGGATCAGGTCAAGCAGTGCAGAATATGAATGTAGCTTTTAAAATGAATGAAACATTAGGACTAAAATGAAAAAGTGTTTATTTTATTTAATTTTTTTTTTAATTTTTGGTTGCACCAATAGCAAAGTTGTATACTGGTGTGGTGATCATCCATGTATTAATAATAAAGAAAAAGAAGCATATTTTAAAAAAACAATGATAGTTGAAACCAGAAGTATCAAAAAGGGATCATACAAAGGAGATAGTGAAATTGAGAAATTAATGAAACAAGCCAAAATAAAAGAAAAAAAAAGAATACTTAATGAGAAAGAATTAAAAAAACAAGCCCGACTTGATGAAAAACGGAGAAAAAAAGAAGAAAAGAGATTAGAAAAACAAATTAAACTTGAAGAAAAAAGAAGACAAAAAGAAGAGAAGAAATTATTAAAAAAAGCAAAAGCTGATAAAAAAAAGCAGAAAATACTAACAAATAAAGTTCCTAAAAAAAAAATTATTAAAGAAATAGAAAAAGAAGCGATAATAGAACCTGTAAAACAAATAGTATTTGATAAAGATTTAGATAATATTAAAATAGGTTTAAATAAATTCAATAAATTAGTTGAAAATATTATTGAAAAAAATAAGAGTAAATCTTACCCATCAATTAACAATATACAAAATTAAACATGCATCATAAAAATATTAATATAGGTCTAGCAGGATTTGGAAATATTGGAAGTTATTTTTATAAAATATTACAAAAAAATAAAAAAGATATTTATATAAAAACAGGAAAAATTCCTCAAATTAAATACATTTCAGCCAAAAGTATTTCTAAAAATAGAAAAATAAAAATTCCAAAAAAAAAATGGGTAAAAAATTCTATAGATTTATCAAAAAAGGAAGATATTGATATTGTAGTTGAATTAATTGGAGGTTCTGAAGGTGCGGCAAAGAAACTAGTTTTTTCATCCTTAAAAAATAAAAAGCACGTAATTACAGCAAATAAGGCTTTAATGTCTAAATACGGAGATGAGTTAGGACATTTGGCAGAAAAGAATAATGTAAATCTTGAATATGAAGCTTCTGTAGCTGGTGGTGTTCCTGTTATCAGATCAATCAAAGAAGGTTTAATCGCTAATAAGATTAATAAAATCTATGGAATTCTTAATGGAACTACCAATTATATTCTTTCTTCTATGGAAAAAAAAAATAAAAGTTTTAATGAAATACTAAATAAAGCTAAAAAACTTGGATTTGCAGAAACTAATCCAATATCAGATTTAAATGGAAACGATTCAGCTTCAAAACTCAGGATTTTATCATCTATTGCTTTTAATAAATCCATTTCAAAAAATAAAATTTTAACTGAAGGAATTCAGAATATTAATTTAACTGATATTTTATATGCAAAAAGTTTGGGATATAAAATTAAACTTCTATCTATTTCTGAAGTTAAAAAAAATAAATTAATGGAGCGGGTGCATCCGTGTTTAATCTTAAAAAATTCTTATATAGCAAAAATTGATGGAGTTCTTAATGCTGTTGTTGTTGATGGTTCGCCTATTGGTAAATCTGTTCTTCAAGGTGAAGGTGCTGGTCCGGGTCCAACTTCATCTGCTATAATATCAGATTTGTGTACTATATTGAAAGGTGAAGTAAATTATCCTTTTGGTGTATCTTTTTCTGAACGCAAAAAAATATCAAAATTTGATATATTAAATCATTTATGTTCATCATATCTTAGAATTGAAGTAAAAGATCAACCTGGTGTTCTCTCATCTATAACAAAAATTTTTGCTAAAAATAAAATTTCTATAAAAAATTTAATTCAAAAACCAAATAAAAAAAATAAAAAAGCTTCAATAATTATAATTACACATGAAAATATTGAAAAAAATTTCAACAATTTGATTTTACATTTAACGAAAAATAAATTTGTCTTAAAAAAACCAACTTTTATAAGAATAGAAACTGTATAAATGATTATTAATAAGAGTTTCATCGACTCTTTTGTAAAAACTACTGAAAGAGGAGCTTTTGGAGCTTCAATTTTTAGAGGTAAAAATGATAAAATTGCAGCAGATAAAGCTGCAGTAGATGAAATGAGAAATGAACTTAATAAAATTGATATTAAGGGAAAAATAGTAATTGGAGAAGGTGAGATGGATGAGGCTCCAATGCTTTATATTAATGAAAGCGTTGGTACTGGAAAAGGTGAAGAATTTGATATAGCTGTCGATCCTTTAGAAGGTACAAATTTTACTGCCAAAAATTTACCTAATGCACTTTCAGTCTTAGCTGTGACCAGAAAAGGAAATTTACTTCATGCTCCAGACATTTATATGGAAAAAATTGCTGTTGGAGTAAATTTACCGAAAAATATAGTGGATTTAGATTTTGATGTTAAAAAAAATATTAAACTTCTTTCAGAAGCTAAAAAAGTTAAACCTGATAAACTAACAGCATGTGTACTTAAAAGACCCAGACATGAAAAAATAATAAAAGATTTGACTGATTTGGGAGTAAAAATATTTTTTATTACTGATGGTGATGTTTCGGGTGTAATTTCAGTAGCTGATCAAAGTAAAAACATTGATATCTATTTAGGAATTGGTGGTGGACCAGAAGGAGTTTTAGCAGCAGCAGCTCTTAAATGTTTAGGTTGTCAAATGCAGACTAGATTATTTTTTCAGGATTCTAATGAAAAAGATAGAGCCAAAAAACTAGGTATTAGCGATCTAAACAAAAAGTATAATATTGATGATATGGTAAAAGGGGATGTAATATTTTGTGCCACTGGAGTTACCGATGGAGATTTAGTAAAAGGTATTAAATATTCTAATGATAGTTTTATTTCGGAAACTTTAGTCCTTCATGAAAGTAGTAAAACTAATCAAATATTTAGAAATAAAATTAAAAAATGAGATCTGAAAAAGAAATTGAAATTATAAAACCAATAAGTCAAATTAATCTATATGGGTATAAAAATTATTTTGATTCATTTAAAAATCTTTACGAAAAAGATAAATTACCTAACACAATATTAATAAGTGGACCTAAAGGTATTGGTAAATCTACATTTATCTATCATTTTATTAACTATCTTTTGTCTCAAGATGAAAAATATAGTTATTCATATGAAAATTTTAAAATAAATCCTGAGAATTCAACTTTTAAATTAATTAATAATGATACTCATCCAAATTTTTTTTTATTAAAAAATATTCTAATAAATGAGGAAATTAAAATTGAACAAACGAGAAAGCTTTTAAAATATTTAAACAAAACAACTTACGCAAAAGAAATAAAAATAGTATTATTAGATAATGCAGAGTTTTTAAACTTAAGTTCATCAAATTCTTTATTAAAAGCTCTCGAAGAACCCTCAAAAAATACTTTATTTTTTATTAGTCACGATGAAAATTTTGAAATTATGGATACCATTAAATCAAGATGCATAGAGTTTAAAATTCATTTTACCACTTCTGATAAAAAAAAGATCTTTAATAAAATTATAGCTGATTATGATTTTACATCTACAGATCTAGAGTTAAATAATTTTTTATATTTTGATACACCGGGTAATTTTTTGAAATATTTTTTAATCTTAAAAGAGTCAAATCTCGATATTTCTGAAGATCAATTATCTTGCATTTTATATATGATGGATATTTATAAGACAAAAAAAGATTCTGAATTATTAAATTATATTACTTTATTTATTGAAAATTATTATAATCACTTAGCTTTTAATAATGTTTTAAATGTGAATAATTATTACAATAATAAAAATAAAATTCTTTATCTAATTACTAATATGAAAAAATTTCATCTAGATAAGAAAAATTTATTATTTACTATTGATAAAATTCTTAAAAATGAAAAAAAATAATTACTATATAACTACTCCTATATATTACCCATCTGGTGTTCCACATATGGGGCATGCATATTCAAGTATCATAGCAGATGTTTTTGCTAGATTTAAACGTAATGATAAATGTAATGTCTTTTTTCTAACTGGAACTGATGAACATGGATTAAAAATACAAAAAGCTGCTGAGAAAGCTGGCTTAGAACCTTTATCTTACTGTGATAAATTATCAAAAGTTTTTAGAGATTTAACTAAAAAGTTAAATTTATCAAATGATGACTTTATTAGAACTACAGAAACGAGACATTACAATTCTGTAAACGATTTGTGGAATAAATTAACAAAGTCAGGTGATATATACCTTTCAAAATATAAAGGGTGGTATTCTGTTTCAGATGAAGCTTATTATAATGATAACGAAGTAATTGAAAAAAATGGAAAAAAATATTCTACATTTTCTGGTTCAGAAGTTGAGTGGGTAGAAGAGGAGTCTTTTTTTTTTAAATTATCTGCCTGGCAAAATAAATTGTTACAATTTTATGAAAAAAATGAAAAATTTATTCTACCTCTTTCAAGACGAAATGAAGTAATTAATTTTGTTAAAAGTGGATTAAAAGATCTATCTGTTAGCAGGACTTCTTTTACTTGGGGTATTAAGACACCCAACAATAGTAAGCACGTTATATATGTTTGGCTAGATGCTTTAACGAATTATTTAAGTGCGCTTGACTATCCAAATATAAATGGAAAACTTTATAAAGAGTTTTGGCCAGCTTCAGTACATGTTATAGGAAAAGATATTTTAAGATTTCATGCAATATATTGGCCAGCTTTTCTATTGGCTGCCAAGATAGACCCGCCAAGCAGGGTATTTGGACATGGTTGGATTTTATCAGGAGATGAAAAAATGTCTAAATCTAAAGGAAACATCCTTAATCCTTTAGAGATAATTGATAATTATGGAATTGATGAGTTGAGATATTATTTAATGAAGGAAGTTTCTCACGGCAGTGACGGAAGTATTTCTTTGAAGAGCTTGGAAAATTGTATTAACAGTGATTTAGCTAACAATTATGGTAATTTATGTCAGAGAGTTTTTACTTTTATAAATAATAATTGCAATGGCAGCGTAGTAAAAAATAAAAATTTATCAAATTCTGACAAAAAGATAATTAAAGATACAAAATTATTAACTGAAAATTTAAGAGATTTTATGGATAATCAAAATTTAAATAATTATATTAAATCAGTTATAGATATTAGTTTTTTAACAAATAAATATATAAATGATGAGGAGCCTTGGAAACTTAAAAAAAATGACGTGGATAAAATGAATAATGTATTACATATAGCGCTGGAAGAAATTGCAAAAATATCTATCTTATTAAATCCAATAATTCCTTTAGCATCAAACAAAGTACTAGATAGTTTAAATATAGATTCAAAATCAAGAAATCTTTCTTTTCTTGATGGAGAAAAAATAATTCCAGATAAAATTAAAATTAAAAAACTTGAAATACTGTTTAAAAAAATAACCTGATGATAATAGATTCTCACTGTCATTTAGATTATCCTAATCTTTATGATCAATTATTTAATGTTTTAAATAGAGCAAAAAGAAATAATGTTGATAATTTATTAACTATTTGTACTACTTTAGAAAGTTTTGAGAAAATTAAAGTTATTGTAAATAAATATAATAATATTTATGGAACTTTTGGAATACATCCTCATGAAACTAAAAATTTTACTGACGTTAATTCAGATTTTATTATTAAATCAATCAAAAATAATAATAAAATTATTGGCGTAGGTGAGACTGGATTAGATTTCTACTATAATCATAGTGATAAAGATGTCCAAAAAAAAAGTTTTATTTCACATATAAAAGCTGCTGCCAAATTAGATATTCCAGTTATTGTACATTCTCGTAATGCTGAAGATGAAACATTTGAGATTATAAAAAAAGAAATGATGAATAATAAACTAAGAGTTTTAATTCATTGTTTTACAGGATCATCAAATTTTGCTGATAAGCTATTAGATATTGGTTGTTATATTTCAGTAAGTGGAATAATTACTTTTAAGAATTCTAATGTTCTTGCCGAAACAGTTGCATCTATTCCACTCGATAAATTGCTTGTTGAAACAGACTCACCTTATTTAGCACCATTGCCACACAGAGGAAAACCTAATGAACCATCTTATATAACTCATACAGTAGAAAAATTAGCTGCAATAAAAAAAGTAGATAAAGAGATTGTTATTAAAAATACAACTAAAAATTTTATGAATTTATTTAAATTAAACTAGAATGAATACAAAATTTGTGATTTTAGGTTGCGGTAGTTCAGTAGGAGTTCCAAGAATAGACGGGCATTGGGGTAAATGCGATAAAAATAACAAAAAAAATATTAGAACTAGATGCTCTGCAGCAATAATTAAAGGTTCTAATGTTATATTAATAGATACTTCACCAGATATTAAAGGCCAGTTAATAAAAAATAAAATTAAAAATATATCGTCTGTTATTTATACACATAAACATGCTGATCAAACTAATGGATTGTTTGAAATAAGACCTTTTTATTGGAAGTATAAAAAAAGAATAAATATTTATAGTGATTTAAGCACAATAAATTATTTAAAAAAAACACAAAGCTATCTCTTTAAAAAGATACCAGACTATAAACCTATAGTTAAACCACATGTAATTAAGTCGAATTTTTCACTTGGTAAGTTAAATGAAAAAATTGATTTTAAATCTATAATAGTTAAACATGGAAAAATAAATAGCTTAGGTTATATTTTTAATAAAACTGCATACTTAAGTGATTGTAAAGATCTATCTATTATTCATTTAAATGAGCTTAAAAATTTAAATTTTTTGATTCTTGATTGCTTAAAAATAAAAAGCCACCCAACGCATTTTAATTTAAGAGAGGCGTTGCAAGTCATTAATCAATTAAAACCTAAAAAAACTATACTTACAAATTTACATTACGATTTAGATTATAAATTTTTGTTGCGCAAACTTCCAAAAAATGTATTACCTGCTTATGATGGATTATCAATAAACATTTAATATGAAAAAAAATAATATTGTCATTACTGGAGGGGCTGGTTTTGTTGGAACAAACTTAATTAATCTATTTTTAAGAAAAACTAAATATAAGATAATTAGTATAGACAATTACTCATCTGGATCTAAAAAAAATCATATTAGAAACAAGAGAGTTCGTTATATAAAAGCTGATACTAAAAATATTTCACATATATTAAATAATCAAAAAAATATTAATTCTATATTTCATTTTGGGGAATTTGCCAGAATTTATCAAAGTTTTATAAAAATGAATGAATGTATTAATTCAAATTCTATTGGAACTGCTGCCATTTTTAATTATTGCTTAAGAAACAAAATTAAACTTATTTACTCTGCTACATCAGCATCTTTAGGCAACAAGGGAAAGGATAAAAATTTATCTCCCTATGCCTTCACAAAGGCAAAAAATTTAGAATTATTGGAGAATTTAAAAAAATGGTTTAATTTTAAATACGAAGTAATTTATTTTTATAATGTTTACGGACCTCACCAAATTTGTAAAGGAAATATGGCTACCGTTATAGGAATATTTGAAGATCATTTTAAATCCAAAAAAAACCTACCAATAGTTAAACCTGGAAGTCAAACAAGAAGATTTACTCACATATATGACACTGTAGAAATTTGTTACTTAGCCTGGAAAAAAAATCTATGTAGACATTATAGTATTGCTCATCATAAGAGTTACTCAATATTAGAAGTAGCTAAAATGTTTAGTAACAAAATAAGATTTTTATCTAAGAGACCTGGTGAGAGATATGCTTCTGCGTTAACCAGTATGAATTTATCTAATAAAGTATATAAACATTTTGGAAAAATTGACCTAAAAAACTATATCAATAAAATTGTTAATAGATAGGTTTAATCTTTAACTGAATTCCTATCAATATATTTTTTAATTACATGAGTAATAAAAATATTAGAAAATATAATTTGAAATGGAATTATATAAATTTTATATCTGGGAAGTATTGAAAAGATTGAAAAAGTAAATAAGTAAAAAGAAAATATTAATAATAAATAATTAAAATCAGAAGATTTTTTATTAGATAAAAAAATTCCAATTAAGGATGTAAATGCTAATACTAAAATTGGTATGTAATGTATTGGATTGTAATAATTTGGATAAGAACTTTCTGAATCAATAAAAAAAAATGAAGTAGCTTTTTTAATATATAATACTAAATATCTTTTGGGATCATTTTTAATATTATTAATAGCTTCATTCATATAAATTTTATTTTCATTAATTCTATAAAATTTATCTTTAGGTATTTTATCAATATTATATTTAAGATTTTTATCTGCCGTTTCGAAACCTTGCACTTTTGATTTTGGATTATTTCCTTTCCACAGATTATAGCCAAAACCAGCATGAATAATAAATTTATCAAATATTAAATAATTTCTTACTAAATAGGGTGATATTGTAATAATCGTAATTAATAAAATTAATATAATTTTTTTATATGAAATTTTACAAAATAAAAATAAATATAGAGAAGTTAAGACAACAATAGCGGTAAATTCACGACTTACAAGAATTAATAAACCTGCTACAAATCCTAGAAAAAAAATGTGTATTTTTTTTTTATATTTTTTAACTTTAAAAAAGTAATAATAAAAAAACATAGATAAAAAAATTGTTAATGAAATTGAAGAAATTTGACCCGATGCATATATGAATAATGGAAAAAATGAAAATATTAATGAGCTATAATAACTAATTTTATTTGAGAAAAAAAATTTATTAATTTTATAAAAAATTAGAACTGATATTGATGCTAATACAGATTGAGAGAATAAAATTAATAGTATAAAATTTTGATATTCAAAATTAAAAAAAGTAAAAAAATAAAGATAGTAAGCATATAGAGGAGGCATCCAAAGATTTGGTAGTAAAAATTCCCCAAATCGAGTGGAAGCTAAAGTGCTGTGATTTAACAGATTGTTTAATAATATTGTCCATTCATTCTCGATTTCAATATCACCTAAACTTAGTATTACAGGTATACGTCCCAAAAAGGATAAAACTAAGAGCAGTATTATTAAAAGAGATTCTCTTTTTTGTAATTTTGAGTAATTATTTAAAAACATTTAATTGTGAATTATTAGTGTAGATTTAATAAATAATATAAAAAGTAGAGAAAATCATCATCTTTCAATTGCTTAAAATGGGCATATATCCTATAAAACCTAAAAACGGGGCGTAGCGCAGTCTGGTAGCGCATCTGGTTTGGGACCAGAGGGTCGCAGGTTCAAATCCTGCCGCCCCGACCAATAATGTTATGAGAAAAGCAAAAATATATAAACCAAGTAAAACTGCGATGCAGTCAGGTAAAAGAAACACAAAGAACTGGATATTAGAATTTGATACTTTAAACACTGGAGTAAATCCTTTAACAGGTTGGGAAACTTCCAAGGATACTATGTCAGAAGTTAAATTAGAATTTGAGAAAAAAGAAGAAGCAATAAATTATGCAAAGAAAAATAATATAGATTATTATATTATTGATCCTCAAGAGAGTAAAATAATCAAAAAATCTTATACGGATAACTTTTTAAAATAAATGATTAAAAGTTTCTTTTTTAGTAAAAAATGGCGTTTGTGGGC
>CEUZ01514212.1_pt1 | contig 11669 bp, 10 predicted proteins | sample 361511 | NCBI WGS metagenome assembly CEUZ01 (sample SAMEA2622822, study PRJEB7988) | marine metagenome | biome: marine biome (ENVO:00000447); feature: surface water layer (ENVO:00002042); material: "saline water (ENVO:00002010), including plankton (ENVO:xxxxxxxx)" | depth 5 m
AAAGATTTCAAATTTTGTAAAATAGATTCTAACTTATCATTACTATCAGAATATATATTTGCTATTAAATCAATATTATTTTTAATTTTTAAGTTCAGATTCTCTGATCGTAAAACAAAAGCAAAATACGATTTTATTTTACCAACTCATACTATCTCAAAATATTATATAAATGAATATAATCAAAATAATGTTATAAATTATATTAAAAAAATTCTATATGATTTAAAAACTAATAATAATCAAATTTTTATATATAAAAATATTACTTTTATTGATGAAATAGAAAAAAAAGCTATTTACGATATATCTAATTACTTATCACAAATTGACTTTCTTTCTTTTGGATTAGAAAAAGGATTAAAAATAATTAATCCAAATCTGATAATTTCTCAAATGTCTTTAGGTATTAGTTGTGCATTAGGACATATATCTACAAAATATAATATTCCATCAATTTTAATAAGTCATGGATCTCATATTCTTCATAGTGATATTCATGCTTTTAGTGAACATAAATTAATTGCTAATAATATGTTATTAGGAGGATATAAATATTTAGGAGTTCAATCACCTTCTGCAAATGAAATGGCTATTAATAGTTCTTCAAAAGAAAATATAATTGTTAAGCTAAACCCAACAATTTGGGGCAGGAAAATTATTGAAAAGAAAAAAAATGAAAATATTTTTACCATAGTTCATGCGGGATCTTTTAAAGATGCGAGAAGATATATATATGAAACGTCAAATGAGATGTTGATGGCACTTAAAGATTTAGTTGAAGTAATTTCACTATATCCAAATTTTAAATTTATAATTAAATTTCGTAATCAAAAAGAATTTTCAACTGAATCTTTAAAATCAATTTTTAATCCAATTCCTAAAAATATAATTATAGATGATAAAACCCCTTTTTTGGAGGTTCTTCCTAATGCAAATTTATTAATTAGTTTTTCATCAACCACTATAGAGGAGGCGTTAGTCAATAATGTGCCCGTTTTACTTTACGGTGGATATGGTAGATATTCTCACTTTCCAATTAAGCCATACGATAATTTAACTTCTATTAATGAACCTGTCACATTTATTAATAAAAAAAATTACTTAGTTAACTATTTTAAAAATTTAAATAAGAATATTCATTCTTTTGAGGTAGCGGATTCAAAATTTGATAATTTTAAGTTTAAAGAAGGTGAATCTTATAATTTTTTAGATTGGTTTAATCGTTTAAAAATTGATTAAAATTATCAAAATGCTTAAATTTTTGTTAAAATTTGCTGTTTTTCAATCTTTTTTATTCTTTACTTTGCATGCAATTTTTATTATTGTTCAATTGTTGAACAATGGGAAATACAGCATTTCACCCAAAGTGCGGAGCATTGGTAGGCCAATATAACCTATAATTTTAATTTTATTCATAAATAAATATTTATTTAAATTATCTTGAATTCACTCAAAAAAATATATTACATTTTAAATAAGAAGCAACGTAATCAAGCTATAATATTGTTAAATCTTTTAATTATAGGCATGTTTTTTGAAATGCTTGGTGTTAGCTTGGTAATACCTCTTATTAATATTATCACACAAGAAGAATATTTTGAAAAATATCCATTTATTGTAAATTTAGTAGAAATATTAGGTAATCCCTCTAGAACAACACTAATAACAATATCATTGACATTTGTTATCTGTGTTTTCTTTCTAAAAACTTTATTTCTAACTTTTTTATCATGGTTTAAAGCTAAATTTATATATTCATCAATTGCTAATATTTCACAGTCACTTTTTAAAATATATTTAGATCAGCCATATGTTTTTCATTTACAAAGGAATTCTTCAGAACTAATTAGAAATTCTTGGGGTGAAATTCATTCATTAGTTAACGGTCACATAAATACTGGAATTAATTTATTAAAAGAAATTTTAGTTGTTTTTGGAATATCAATAATTTTATTATTATTTGAGCCCGTTGGTTTTTTATCAACTGTTGCAGTTTTTGGATTTTTATCATTTATTTTTTTAAAATTTACAAGAACTAGAATAACAAATTGGGGATTAATAAGACAAAAACATGATCAATTATTGATACAAAGATTGCAACAAGGGCTAGGAGGAGCAAAAGATATATTACTTTTAGGACGCTCTAATGAATTTTTAAAAGAGTATAATTATCATGTAAAAAAATTAACTAATACCTCAATACTGGTAAGAACCTTTCAGGAGCTTCCAAAAAATTGGTTAGAGTTAATCATGGTAATCGGATTAAGCATATTAATGATTACGTTATTAATACAAAATTATAAAATTGATGTAATGATTTCTACAATTGCTTTATTTGTTGCTGCTGCTTTCAAATTATTGCCATCAATTAATCAATTAATTACTTCAATTCAATCTGTAAGATTTTATAAACCAGCTTTAGATTTAATGTACGATGAACTATCTTTAAAAGATAATAATAAAATTAAATATAATTTAGATCAAGATCATATAAATTGGAAAAATTTTGAAATAGAGAAACTTTATTTTAAATATCCAAAAACAAATGAGTCTACTTTAAAAAATATTAATATTAAATTAAAAAGAAATGAAACAATTGGTTTTATTGGCAAAACAGGTTCAGGTAAAAGTACATTAATTGATATAATTTTGGGTCTACTTAAACCTTCTAATGGTAAAATCATTATTGATAATAAAGATATGAACGACAATCCAAGATCTTGGCAAAATCAAATTGGATATGTTCCTCAAAATATTTTTCTTACTGATGATACAATAAGAAGAAATATTGCATTTGGATTAAGTGACGATGAAATAGATGATAATAAAATTAATAATGCTATAAATAATTCTCAGTTGGACCAATTTATTAATGAATTACCTGATGGTTTCCATACAATTGTTGGCGAAAGAGGTATAAGATTATCAGGAGGACAATGTCAAAGAATTGGAATAGCAAGAGCTTTATACCACGAACCAGAAGTTATAGTCTTAGATGAAGCGACTAGTTCACTTGATGTTAATACTGAAAAAAGTTTTATGGAGACAATAAAAAATTTGAAAGGCTCTAAAACAATTTTAATTGTTTCGCATAGACTTTCGACTGTAACATATTGCGATAAAGTATATCAAATAATTAAAGGTGAAATTTCTATTGACGAGTCATTCAGTAAAAATCAAAAAATTAATATATTGTAGAAAAATAAAGGAAAAAAATGAATAATTTTTTTGAAAAATATTTTAAAGATATAAATAGTAAAATTAATTCTGTAGAAATTGATAATTTAATTGATGTAGCAAAAAAAATAAAAAATGCATCATCCTCAGGAAATAAATTAATAATAGTTGGGAATGGAGGAAGTGCAGCCATAGCAAGTCATTTAGCTGTAGATTTTACTAAATCAGCAAATATAAGAGCTATTAATTTCAATGAAGCAGATTTAATTACTTGTTTTGCAAATGACTATGGATATGAAAATTGGGTAGATAAGGCTATAGAATATTATGCGGACAAAGGTGATATTGGAATTTTTATTAGCAGTAGTGGCAAATCTTTAAATATTATTAATGGAGTAAAAAAAGCAAAATCCATGGAACTTGAAACTATAACTTTATCAGGATTTGATATGAACAATCCTTTAAGTAAGTTAGGGGGTAATAATTTATGGGTTGATAGTAAATCATACAATTATATTGAAATGACACATCATATTTGGCTTTTAGCTATAGTAGATTATATTATTAAATTTCCAAACATAGGAAATATCTAATGAAAGTAATCGTAACAGGTGGCGCTGGATTTATTGGGAGTCATTTAGTTGATAAATTATTATCACTCAATTTTGATGTTATTGTTTTAGATAATTTAAGCACAGGAAGATTTCAAAATTTAGATCATATAAAAAATAAAATTAAATTTGTTGAATGTAGTATTGATTTAAGTGGCGATTGGACAAAAAATTTTGAAGGCGTTGATTGGGTTATTCATTTAGCCGCTTTAGCAGATATAGTTCCTAGCATTCAAAAGCCAGAATCATACTTTCAATCTAACGTTACAGGAACCTTTAATATTCTTGAAGCTTCTCGTAAATATGGAATTAAGAAATTTGTATATGCTGCTTCATCATCATGTTATGGTATTCCAAATAATTTTCCAACTTCAGAAGAGGAAAAAATTTCACCACAGTATCCTTATGCATTAACTAAATATTTAGGTGAAGAATTAGCTTTACACTGGTCTAAAGTATATAAGCTACCATGTATTTCTTTAAGATTGTTTAATGTTTATGGTCCAAGATCAAGAACATCTGGAACATATGGCGCTGTCTTTGGAGTTTTTTTAGCTCAAAAACTAGCTGGCAAGCCCTTTACAGTTGTAGGTGACGGAAAACAAACAAGAGATTTTACATTTGTAAGTGATGTCGTTAATGCAATAGTAACTTCAGCAAAGAATGCAAAAATTGGAAGTATTTATAATGTTGGAAGTGGGAAAACTGTATCAGTAAATGAATTAGTTGATTTATTAGGCGGTGAAAAAATTAATATTCCAAAAAGACCAGGTGAGCCTGATTGCACTCACGCAGATATAAGTAAAATTTCTAGGGAATTAAATTGGGAACCTCTGGTATCCTTTGAAGATGGTGTAAAAGAATTATTGAAAAATATTAAATATTGGCAAAATGCACCTGTATGGACACCTGAAAGTATAAGAGAGGCAACTAATGATTGGTTTAAATACTTAGGAAAACAATAAGCATATGAATGAAGTAAGATCATTATTGCTTGCAGCTGGGACCGGGAGTCGTTTATTGCCATTAACTGAGTATTGGCCTAAATGTTTAATGCCAATAAAGAAAATAGCATTATTGGAATATTGGTTAAGTGCTCTTTTTAGGAATGATTTAAAGAAGGTAATTGTTAATATACATCATCATAAGAATATTGTTGATGAATTTTTATCACGTGAAAATTTTAATAATTGGGTAGATAGATATTATGAACCTAAACTTCTTGGTACAGCAAAAACATTTTCTGTTCATAGTAGTTATTTTGAAAAATCTACAACAATGCTCATACATGCTGATAATTGGTGTCACTGCAACTTTGCTGATTTTATATATTTTCATCAACAACAAAGACCAAAAAATACTTTGATTACTATGATGACTTTTAATACCCAGAATCCTGAAAATTGTGGAATTGTAGAATTAGATAATAATGGAATAGTTAACAAAATTCATGAAAAAAAAAATAGTCATATTGGAAATATTGCTAATGCAGCTGTTTATTTAATTGAACCTGAAATTATAGATTGGCTTAAAAAGAATCCAAATGTTACAGATTTCAGCACAGAGGTTTTGCCAAATTTTTTAGGTCAAATTTCTACATGGCATAATAATAAAATACATAGAGATATTGGGGAAAAAAAAATGTTAATTGCCGCACAAAATGATCCTTCACCATCTATAATATGGAGAAATAAAGATAAATGGCAACTAGATTTTGAAAAACATGATATTCAAAATAAAATATTTAATAAAGATTAATGAAATTATCATCAAAAAAAATAGTTAGACTTTCTAATTTAAGCAAAAATAATAGATTGTTAAAAAATGAAAAAAATTTAGTTTTTTGTTATGGTAGTTTTAATGTTATTCATCCAGGACATCTTCGATATTTTCAAAATGCGAGAAAATATGGTAAAAAATTATATGTAGCAATTGAAGGAGATGCATTTATTAATAAAAAAGATCTTGCTCAGCAATTTAATGAATTAGAAAGAGCTGAAGCTGTTTCAGCTTTAGAGTTTATTGATAAAGTTATAATACTAGATAATGCAGAACTTTTTGATTTAGTAAAAATAATAACTCCAAAAACTTTAATTTTAGGTAAAGAATTTGAAAGAGAAAGATCGGAGCAAGTAAATAAAACTATTAAATTACTTGAATCAAAAAAATCTAACACAATTTTTGAGACTGGCGAAGTTCGTTATGCTAATTTAGATATTTTTCATCGTAGCCAACCAGATTTAGAAACGCAAAGAATAGAACAATTTAAAAATGTTTTAGATTTACAAAAAATAGATATTCAAAACGCTCTCTCATTGATAACAAAAAAAAATAAGCTGAAAATTTTAATTATAGGAGATACAATTGTTGACCAATATGTTGCTTGTGATGCAATTGGTATGAGCGCTGAGGCTCCAGTTGTTGTTGTGCGCGAATTAGAATCACAAGAATATTTAGGTGGAGCAGCTATTGTAGCCTCACATGTACAGGCATTAGGAGGATTAAGTAAATTTATTTCTGTAGTGGGTAAGGATGAAAATGCAAAATTTGTTCACTCTATATTAAAAGAAAATAAAATTAATAATGCTATGTTTGAAGATAAAGGAAGACCAACAACTTTTAAAATTCGTTACATGGTTGAAAATCAAAAACTTTTTAGAGTTAGTAAATTAAAAGAACATGGCTTGTCAAAAAAACTTGAAAATAGAGTTATTCAAGAAATAGAATCTAAAAGTTCTGAAGTAGATGGTATAATAGTTTCTGATTTTGTCTATGGATTTCTGACCACAAATATTCTTAAAGCAGTAATTAAAATTTCTAAACAAAAGAAAATCCCTTTATTTGGTGATTTACAATGTAGTAGTCAAATTGGTAATATTTTAAAATTTAAAAATTTTAAACTAATTTGTCCTACTGAGAGAGAGGCACGTATAGCTCTTAATAACCACGAAGATGGTATTGAATGGGTATCTAACAATTTAATTGAGAAAACTGGATCAAAAAATTTAATTATTAAACTCGGGGCAGCAGGATTTATAGCCTACGATAAAGAAACCCATAAATCTTATATTAATAGACAACATTTTCCTGCATTAACAGTAAATCCAGTTGATATCACTGGGGCAGGAGATTCTCTTCTGGCAACAATATCTATAGCCATAGTATCAGGTTGTAATTTAATGCAAGCATCTGCATTAGCGACCTGTGCTGCTTCATTAGCTGTACAAAATGTTGGAAACATGCCAGTTAGTATTGCATCTTTAAAAAAATTTATTCAACAAATAACTTAAAATATATTGTGTTAAAAAAAATATTTATAACAGGCGGTGCAGGGTATGTTGGTTCAGTGCTTGTGCCTTTTTTACTTCAAAAAGATTATAATATTACTGTTTTAGATTTGATGATTTATGGAGAAAATACTTTACCTACCCATAAAAATTTAAAAGTTATAAAGGGAGATATACGAAATAAATCTTTAATTAAAGAATCAATTATTGGCCATAATTCAGTAATTCATTTAGCTTGCATATCTAATGATCCAAGTTTTGAATTAAATCCCAACCTAGGTAAATCAATTAATCTTGACTCCTTTAGACCATTTGTAGATATTTGTAGAAACTCTGATATTAAAAGATTTATATATGCATCTTCTTCAAGTGTTTATGGAGTTAAAAAAGAAAAAGACGTTCATGAAAAAATGACACTAGAACCTTTAACTGACTACTCAAGGTTCAAGGCTGATTGTGAAAAAATTTTATTAGAATACGAATCAAGTAATTTTTCAACAGTAATAATTAGACCGGCAACAGTTTGTGGATACTCACCACGACAAAGGTTGGATGTAGTTGTTAACATATTAACAAACTTAGCTTATCATAAAAGACAAATATCAGTATTTGGCGGCAATCAATTAAGACCTAATATTCATATTAATGATATGGCTGAAGCTTATAATATTTTATTAAATGCTCCAAAAGAAAAGGTTTCTGGAAAAATATTTAATGCAGGTTACGAAAATCAATCAGTACAAAAACTCGCTGAAACAGTTAAAAATGTGATTGGTGAGGATGTAAAATTAATAAATACTCAATCTGATGATAATCGTTCTTATCATATTTCATCAAAAAAATTTACTGAAGAGCTAGGATTTGTAACAAATTATACAGTAGAAGATGCAATTTATGATTTAAAAAAGGCTTTTGAAAATAACTTATTGCCAAATTCCTTATCTGATGAAAGATATTTTAACATTAAAAGAATGCAATCATTAAATCTAGAATAATATGGATAAATATAAAAAAGCAATTTTAAGATGTAAAAAACATAGACTAGAAATCTTAAAATTATCTCAAAAAGTTCAAGCGCTACATATTGGAGGATCATTTTCCTCAGTTGAAATAGTAGATTGTATTTATAATATGATTATGAATAAACAAGATAAATTTATTCTGTCAAAAGGTCATGCAGGAATTATTCAATATGTAATTTTATATAGTTTAGGGGTTTTAAAAAGAAGTGAGTTAAATTCCTATTGTCAAATTAATGGCAGTTTAGGAGTTCATCCAGATTATGGTATAAAAGGAATTGAAACATCAACCGGCTCTCTTGGTCATGGATTAGGAGTATCGGCTGGAATGGCAACTGCTTCTAAAAATAAAAGATTTTTTGTTGTTATGAGTGATGGAGAACTACAAGAAGGCTCAGTTTGGGAGTCAGCTTTAATTATTGGTTCTTTAAAATTATCAAATATAATAGTTATAGTAGATAATAATGACTTACAAAGCTCAACAAGAGCAACAGATACACATCCAAACTTATATCCAATTGATAAAAAGTTTAAAGAATTTGGTTGGGAAACTGCAAATTGTAACGGTCATAAGACAAAGGAAATTTATACAAAAATTTTAAATAGAAAAACAAACAAACCTTTTGCTTTAATAGCCAAAACAATAAAAGGTTATCCTGTAAGTTTTATGAAAAATGTTCCAATGTGGCATTATAGATCACCTAATAATGAAGAATATTTACAAGCAACTAATGAGATAAATAACAAATGAGAAACGTGTTTGCAGAACAATTATATCAAAATGCATTAAAAAATAATAATATATATATTGTTGTTGCAGATATATCTCCTGCAGGAAATATGATTAATTTTCAAAAAAAATATCCTCAAAGATTTATAAATGTAGGGGTTTCAGAACAAACAATGATAAGTATGTGTGCAGGTCTAGCTTTAGAAGGAAAAAGAGCTTTTGCGTATACCATAGCTAATTTTTCATTATACAGACCATTTGAAATGGTAAGAAATGATATATGTTATCAAAATCTTCCTGTAACTATAGTAGGCATGGGATCTGGAACAACTTATGCGAATTTAGGTGGCACTCACATAACTCAGGAAGATATTTCAATTGCAAGGTCAATACCAAATATGACCATTATAGCACCAGTAGACCCTTTAGAACTTGTTGAAGCAGTAAATTATTGTTGTACGAAATCTAAATCACCAGTTTATCTCAGGATAGGAAAATCGGGTGAAAATAATTATACTAATAACTCTATAGAAAAATGGGAATTTGGTAAAATAAGAAAAATTGTTAACGGTAAAGATCTATGTTTTTTAACATATGGTAATATTATTAATAAAGTTTATGAATTAAAAAATAAATTAGAAAAAAAAGGTTTAAATGCCTCAGTTTATAGTACTCATACAATTAAACCTTTTGATTATTCAAGACTGAAAAAAATATTTAATAAATACAAATATATTATATCTTTAGAAGATCATTCATTGATTGGAGGATTATCAGAAATTCTAAAATCTTCAGCATATGAAAATAAATATAATGGCAAAATCATTGATTTTTCATTGAAGGATTCTTTTATAAATAATTTTAGTTCTCAAAATGATTTACAAAGTAGTCACGGAATTAATATTAAACTTATGTATAATAAAATTATTAAAACTATAAGAAAATGAAAATATTTTAGAAAGGAAATCAATGGGAAATTTAGTAAATTATGTAACATCTTTACACCAAGCGACTAGCAGAAAATATATAGACCGGATGGTTGACGATAAAATAAACTGTATGTTGAAAGCAAAAGAATATGAAGGCGATTATTGGGATGGAGATCGCCGTTATGGATATGGAGGATATAAATATTTACCTGGAAGGTGGAAACCAGTCGCAGAATTACTAATAAATAATTATAATTTAGATAATAATTCAAGTATTCTTGATGTAGGATGTGGAAAAGCATTTTTACTTTATGAAATGAAATTATTACTTCCAGGATTGAAGATTTCTGGTTTTGATATTTCTAAACATGGTTTAGAGAATTCTAAAGATGAAATCAAAAAAGATTTATTTATTCACAAAGCCCAAGATATTTACCCATTTAAGGATAAACAATTTGATTTAGTCATATCTCTTGGATGTCTTCACAATCTTAGAATATTTGAATTAAAAACAGCTCTTCAAGAAATTGAAAGAGTTGGCAAACGTGGCTATGTAATGCTTGAAAGTTATCGCAATGAAGCAGAGCAATTTAATTTACAATGTTGGGCTCTAACTTGCGAATCATTTTTTGACAAAGATGAATGGATATGGATTTATAATCATTTTGGTTATAAAGGAGATTACGAATTCATATATTTTGAGTAATTAATTATGAAAGCAGCAATATTAGTTAAAAGTAAAAATGATTTAATTGTTGATGATCTAGAATTACCTAAAAAACTAGATTTTGGACAAGTTTTAGTTAAAATTAAATACAGTGGTATTTGTGGTGCTCAAATTAATGAGATTGATGCTGTAAAAGGTACTGATAAATTTTTACCACATTTGTTAGGGCATGAAGGTTCGGGAATAGTAGAAAAAATAGGTCCTGGAGTAAAAACTGTTAAAGATGGTGATCATGTAGTGTTACATTGGCGCCCAAGTAAAGGGATTTCTAGCTCAACTCCAAAATACAATTGGAAAGGAAAAACAGTAAACGCAGGTTGGGTGACAACTTTTAATGAACAAGCTGTAATTTCTGAAAATAGATTAACTGTTATTCCAAAAGATTTTGATTTAAAAATAGCAACTTTATTTGGTTGTGCTGTAACAACAGCTTTTGGTGTGATTAACAATGATGCAAATATTAAAGTTGGACAATCAGTTTTAATTTTTGGCATTGGCGGAGTAGGATTAAACATTGCCCAAGCTGCTTCAATGGTGTCAGCAAATCCTATAGTGGGTATAGATATCCATAGAAATAAAATAGATATGGGAAAAAAATTTGGTTTAACACATGGATTTATATCAAATTCCAAAAATATTACTAATGATCTTAAATCAATAATAGGAGAAAAAGGAGCTGATGTAGTTATTGAAACAACAGGTATATCTAAAGTTATTGAGCAGGCTTATGATTTAACCTCACCAGATGGAAAAACTATTCTTGTGGGAGTTCCAAATGAAAAAATTTCTATATACTCACTTCCACTACATTTTAAAAAAATATTAACAGGCTCCCATGGAGGAAGTGCTGAGCCAGATATAGAGATTCCAAGATACATAAGATTAATTCAGCAAGATAAAATGTCATTAAATAATCTCATTACAGATGAATTTAGTTTAAAAGATATTAATAAAGCAATTAAGTTATTTAGAAGTGGTAAAGCTGGAAGAATAATTATTAAAATTGATCAATCTTAAAAAATGAAAAATATTTCTATTTGGAATAAAATATATAAAAACGAACTTTTTCGTCCACAATATCCTAATCAAAATGCTGAATATTTTTATTTGTATCATATTTCTAAGAAAAAAAAATCTAAACTTTTAGATTTAGGTTGTGGAAATTTTGTGAATAGTAAGTATTTTT
>CEUZ01139620.1_pt1 | contig 11667 bp, 13 predicted proteins | sample 361511 | NCBI WGS metagenome assembly CEUZ01 (sample SAMEA2622822, study PRJEB7988) | marine metagenome | biome: marine biome (ENVO:00000447); feature: surface water layer (ENVO:00002042); material: "saline water (ENVO:00002010), including plankton (ENVO:xxxxxxxx)" | depth 5 m
ATAGTTTATGGTGCAAAAGAAGAGGATATTGTAAATTCTGGATTGGAGGATACTATGAGATTAGCATTCCAAGAAATTGTAAAATTAAAAAATGATTATCAACTTAAAGATTATAGAACAGCAGCATATGGAATTGCAATTAAAAAACTTGAAAAGTCATATTTAGAACTTGGAATATAATTAATCACCTCCCTCAATAATAATTAAATTATTTTCAGCATTATCAATTCTAATTTTTTTAATTGGTTCATATTCTTTTGAATTATAGAATTCTTTAGCTTTTTCTAATGTGGGAAATCTAATTACTACATTTCTTTTATATGGCCATTTCCCTTCCATTACATCATATTTTCCAGCTCTAACTATGTACTCACCACCATATTTTTTTGCAATAGGGGTTACGTTTTTTAAATACTCTTGATAATTATCTAAATTTTTAACATTTATTTGTGCAATTAAATAACCTTTCATAATTTTCTCCTTATGTTAATTATTATAGTGATATATGTATTAAAAATGAATTCTTTATATCATAGAGATATGTATAATTTTAAAAACCCAGTTAATAGTTATTGGGAGCATACTAAACCAAAAACATATTTTAAAGAAAAGTCATTAAATTCAAATATTAAATCAGATATTGTAGTAATTGGAGGGGGTTATACAGGATTGAATTGTGCTTTACAATTATCAAAAAAATTTGGATTTGACGTTTCATTAGTAGAGGCGGGAAAAAATATTGGCTTTGGAAGTTCTGCTCGTAATGGTGGTTTTGTGTGTATGGGGCCATCAAAATTATCTATCAAACAATTAATTAATAAATATGGTTTAAATGAAACAAAACAATATTATAAAAATCAAGTAGAAGGCTCTAATTTTACAATACAATTAACAAAAGAATATAATATTGAATGCGATATTATTGGAAATGTAAATTTTGAAGTCGCACATCATCCAAGTTATATTTCTGATAATAAAGAGTATTCAAATGATTTAAATAATTATTTTGGATTAAAAACAAAACTTTATACAAAAGATGAATTTGATGAAATAGGTCATACAGGTCTCGAACAATTTGGAGCAATGTCTTATGAACCAGGTTGCGCACTTCACCCATTAAAATTCTTATTAGGTATAGCAAAAGCTTGCTATGATAATAAAGTAAACTTATTTTCTGATAGTAAAGTTATTAAAGTTGAAAAAAATAGTAATGGATACTTAACTATTACTGAATCTGGAACAATTTTATCAAAAAAAATTGTTTTTGCAGTAAATGGATTTTATAAAGATGATTTTTTACCTCAGTTTAAAAATAGAATTCTTCCAGCAATATCAAATATAACAGTAACTAGGAAAATGTCAGATGATGAATTGAAGAAACATAATTTTGTAACCAATTGTCCAATTTTAAATCAAAGGAATTTATTATTTTATTATCGTTTATTACCTGATAATAGAATATTATTTGGTGCAAGAGGGGATTTAAAGGGAAGCAAAGAGTCTTCTTTCAAAATGTCAAAATGGATAGAAAAAAGATTTAAAGATATTTTTCCTTATTGGAAAAATGTTGAAATTGAATTTAGATGGTCAGGATTTGTTGCTGTTACAAGAGATTTAACACCTTCCGTTGGAAAATTGCCTGATGAAGAAATATATCATTCATTTGGATATTGTGCAAATGGTGTAAATACAGCGCCATATTTAGGAAAAGAATTAGCTAATTTTATTGGAGGTTCAAATACAAAAAAAATGAATATTTCAAAAATATATCAAGGATTACCTAAAAGAATTCCTTTTGCATTTTTAAGACTACTTTATTTAAGAATTGTTTATATATATTATTCTATAATTGATAAATAATGCATAAATTAGCTTCAGAAATATTAAATTTTTGGTTTAAAGAAAGCAAACCATCCCAATGGTTTGAAAAAAATATAACATATGACAAATTAATAAAAAAAAAATTTTTAAATTATCATGAATCCGCTGTTCAAGGACATTATGATTCTTGGCAAAATACTCATTCAGAAAGTTTAGCATTAATAATTCTTATTGATCAGTTTTCTAGAAATATATTTAGAGAAAATTATAATTCATATAAATATGATTATATTAGTTTAAATGTTTCAAAATTTGGTATTAAAAATTTGTATCTAAATAAATTTGAGGATTTAAATAAAAGACTTTTTTTTATTTTACCATTAATACATAGTGAGAATATTGTAGATCAAAATCAAGCAATTGAACTAGCAAATAACCAATTATCAAAACACCATAATTTTAAAAAAATACTTAAATTTTTTTTTAGACATAAAGAAATAATTCAGAAATTTAATCGTTTCCCTCATAGAAATAAAATATTAAGCCGTGAATCTACAGAAAAAGAAATAGCTTTTTTAAAAACTCCTTTTTCATCTTTTTAATTATGTCTTATAAATATTTAATAAGACTTCTATTTATATTATATATAATCATACTTTCTATAATTTTGCTAATACCTCTTGATACAAAAATTATTATTGAAACAATTGATCAAAAAAATCATCCTAATAATTCAAAAGCATTAATTATACATTTTTTCTTATTTTTTTTATTATATGTTCAATATTATTTTGCATACAATTCAAGAATTGTTTTTTTATTAATAATATTATATTCAGTATTAATTGAATATATTCAGATAATCACTAATAGAGGTTTTAGTTTAGAAGATATTGTATCCAATTTATTAGGAATTATTTTTGGCTATATTCTTTTTGTTTTTTTAAAATTTATTAAAAATGAATAAAAAAAATATAGCTATTATTGGCTCAGGTATTGCCGGATTAAGTTCGGCTTATTTATTATCAAATTATCATAATATAACAATATTTGAAAAAGAAGATTATTATGGAGGTCATACTAGAACTGTTAAATTAGATTATAAAAAAAAGAATATATATGTTGATACCGGATTTATAGTTTTTAATGAAATTACTTACCCAGATCTTTCTAAGTTTTTTGATAAATTAAATGTTAACATTGAAAAAAGTAATATGTCATTATCAATTACATCAAATAATTTAAATTTTGAATATGGTTCTGAAAATTTCTTTTATCAAATAAAAACATTTTCAAATATAAAATTTTTAAGAATAATGATGGATTTAATTCCATTTTATATTTTTTCAAAAAATATATTAAAAAATAATGTATTTGCTAATCAAACTATTGATGATTTTTTTATAAATAGTAAATACTCAAAAGAATTTTTAAACTACCATATTTATCCGATAATTTCATCAATTTGGTCAACAAATATTAACGATGTAAAAAAATTTCCAATGAAAAGTTTTATGGAATTTTTTATTCAAAATAAATTATTTAATTTATTTTTAAGACCTAAGTGGAAAACTTTATCAAATAAGGGTAAATCGTATATTGATAAAGTTATTAATAATACCAATATTGTTAAAAAAAATAATTGTAAGATACATAATATAAAAAGAAATAATAAATCGATTAATATCTTCACAAAAACAAATGAATATATTTTTGATGAAGTAATATTAGCTACTCATGCAGATCAAGCATTAAAAATTATAGATAATCCAACTACAAATGAAAATAGAATTTTAAGAAATTTTAAATATAATTCATGTCAAATTTATTTACATGAAGATATAAATCAAATGCCAAAAAATAGAAAAATTTGGTCTAGTTGGAACTATTTAGGAGAAATCGATAATAAATTTTCTTTAACTTATTGGATGAATAAACTTCAAAATTTAAAAATAGACAAAAATTTATTTGTCACGGTGAATCCTATTAAAAAAATTGAATATAATAAAATAATTAATAAACATAATTTTGAACATCCAATTTTTACAATTGACAATGAAAATAGTAAAAAAGAATTAAATTTAATACAAGGTGTAGATAAAATTTGGTTTACAGGTTCTTATTTTGGATATGGACATCATGAAGATGCAATTCAATCTTCTATTTCAATAGCAAAAAAAATGGGCATAAATATCCCTTGGAAAAGGGACCATAATTTAGATAACAGAATATCAATTTTAGATAATTATTATGAATAAAAAGAAACTTTTATCGTGTTTATATGACTGCACAATTATTCATAAAAGAATAACACCTTTTGAACATAAATTTAAATACAATGTATATTCATTATTTATAGATTATGAGGAGTTATCAAAATTATCAAAAAATATTAATTTTTTTTCTTATAATAAATTTAACTTGATTTCATTTTATGATATTGATCACGGATTTAGAAATGGGAATTCTCTAAAAAATTATGTAAATTCAAGTCTTAAAAAATATCATATTAATACCAAAGATCTCAAAATAAAAATTTTATGTTTTCCTAGAATCTTAGGTTATGTTTTTAATCCAATTTCTATAATATATTGTTATAAAATGAATAATCTTGTTGCAATTTTTTATGAAGTAAAAAATACTTCACATGAACAACATACATATATTTTTATAAATAAAAATAATAAAAAAAGAAAAAATTATATTCATAAATGTAACAAAAAATTTTATGTTTCACCATTTAATAAAAATGAAGGATATTATATTTTTAATTTAACTGAGCCAAAAAATAAGATATCAATATATATAAAACAATATCTTAGTAATAATTCTTTGTTACTATATGCGTCACAAATTGGTTATAAAAAAAAATTTTCAACCAAAAATATAATAAAATCCTTTATTAGATATCCATTTTTAACGTTTTATGTAATGTTTTCAATACATTGGCAAGCATTTAAAATATTAATAAAAGGTGGTAAATATTATCGTCGTATACCAAAGATTATTGATACACAATCATTTGAGGGTAAAATAATTGATTAAAAAATTAAAATTTGATTATTTTTTAAATAATAAATTAAAATCTTTTCTACATAAGTTGTTGAAAAAAATTACTTATGGAAATTTAAATGTCCAATATCCAGATGGTTATAAATATCAATATAAAGGATTAAATAAAGGTATATCAGTAGAAATAACTTTAAACAATTATAAATTAATAAAAAATATTTTATTAAAAGGTAATATTGGATTTGGTGAATCTTATATTAATAAAGATTTCAATACATCTAATTTGACCAATTTAATTGAACTTATAATTCAAAATAAAAAATCATTTCAAAATATTAGTAATGGTAATATTTTATATAGATTTTTTCAACAATATATTCACTATCAAAATAATAATTCAATTAAAAATAGCGTTAATAATATTAGTTTTCACTATGATTTGGGTAATGAATTTTATAAACAGTGGTTAGATGATACAATGTCATATTCATCAGCACTTTATGATGAAAAAATGCAAGATTTAAAAATAGCACAATTAAATAAATATGAAAGATTATTAAAAATTCTTAAACCATCAGAAAATTCAAAAATTTTAGAAATAGGATGTGGTTGGGGAAGTTTAGCAACATATTTTGCAAAAAACACTAATGCTCATATTACTGCAGTAACAATTTCTAAAGAACAATTTGAACATGTTTCAAATAATATATTTAATGAAGGATTAAATGAAAATATTAAAGTTGAATTAAAAGATTATAGAAATATTAATAAACAATTTGATTCTATTATTTCTGTAGAAATGTTTGAAGCAGTTGGACAAAAATATTGGTCTTTATTTTTTAATAAATTAAAAAATAATTTAAAATTACATGGTAAAGCAGCTTTACAAGTTATTACTATTGACGATGATCTATTTGAAAATTATAAAAAAAGACCTGATTTTATTCAAAAATATATATTTCCTGGTGGAATGTTACCATCAAAAAAAATATTTCGTAACTTAATTTATAATGAAGGATTGCTTATAGATGATGAATATGATTTTGCACATAGCTATGCTAAAACATTAAATGAATGGAACAAAAGATTTCAAAATTCATGGCCAGAAATATCTAAACAAGGCTTTAATTCTTATTTTAAAAGAATGTGGGAATATTATTTTTCTTATTGCGAAGGTGGTTTTAAAGCAAAATCAATAGATATTTCACAATTTTTATTAATTAAATAATTCAAAATTGATTATAACTTCATGCTAGCAAAGGTTTTATATTTATCATATTTAGTGTTATAACAATAAAATGACTAATAATGAATATGATAAAGGAAGGTTAAATTTACCTTTTGTAGGGATATGTACATTTGGTAAATATCCTTTCATTTCAGATTGGGATAATATTAAAGCTGATATAGCAATTATGGGAGCACCATTTGATTTTGGAAGTCAATTTAGAACAGGATCTCGGATGGGTCCTAGAAGCATCAGAGAGGCTTCAACCTTATTTTCTTTTGGTCATTCAGGAGCTTATGATCATGAAGACGATATTACTTACTTGCCATCAGAAACAACAAAAATTGTTGATATAGGTGATGCTGATATAATTCATACTGATACTATAAAAAGTCATAAAAATATAAAATTTGGAGTTAAAAAGATATTAGATGCTAATGCTATTCCAATTATTATTGGAGGAGATCATTCTATTAATATTCCTTGTATTGAAGCATTTGAAAATATAGATGATATTCATATTATACAAATAGATGCTCATTTAGATTTTGTAGATGAAAGACATGGTGTGAGGTATGGTCACGGAAATCCTATGAAACGAGCTTCAGAAAAATCTTATGTATCAGGTATTACGCATATCGGAATTCGTAATGTTTCATCTACAGCTAAAGAAGGTTATATTGATGCTAGAGCAAAAGGTTCAAAAATATTTTCTGTTCGGCAACTACGGAATCTTGGTATAAATAATATATTAAAAGAAATTCCAAAAAATAAGAAATACTATATTACAATTGATATAGATGCTTTTGATCCTTCAATTGCATCAGGTACAGGTACACCTAGTCATGGAGGTTTTTATTACTATGAAGTATTAGAACTACTAGATAGTATCATAAAAAATGGAAAAGTTGTTGGTTTAGATTTGGTAGAAGTTGCGCCTGATTATGATTTAACTAATTCAACATCCACTCTCGCAGCTCAAATGTTAATGAATGTTATCGGAAGAATTCTCTACTATAAATAATAATATTTCTTAATATTTTTTTAATTTTTTTTCTAATAATCTTACAAAATAAGAAATTATTAAGATCAATAATAAATATTCTAAAACCAAAAAGGTATATACTTCTAAAGGTCTATAAACACTTACCACTAATTCATTAGCTTTCCGTGTTAAATCAGCTAATCCTACAATTGAAACCAAGGAACTCATTTTAACAATATAAATAAATTGATTACATATTGGAGGCAATATAAGTTTTATAGTTTGCGGTAAAATTATTAATTTCATTTTTTGAAAATAGTTTAAACCTAAAGAATTTGAAGCTTCATGTTGTCCTTTTGGGATTGACTCTATTCCAGCTCTAAATATTTCTGCCTCAAATGCAGAGTCACTCAAAGCTAAAGAAATTATACCTGCTACAAATGGACTTAAAGAGATTCCGAATAAAATAGGTAATCCATAGTAAACCCATAATAATAAAACTAACAGAGGAATTGCTCTAATAAATTCTACATAAATACGATTAATTAATTTTAAATATTTATTTTTGCTAATACCTGGAAAAACAATTATTAATCCCAATATTAATGAAAAAATAATTGAAAAAAATGATATAAGTAGTGTTATCCATATACCACTAAATAAAAATTGAATATTAGTTGAACCAGAGTCAATAAAAGGATTTATTATATACCATCCCCAAGTATAATTAGATGAACAACTGGAAAGAAAAAAACATATAAAGGTAATTGATAATATTCTAAATAACAAATTTAATTAATCTTTTGTAAATTATATTTTGACATTATTTTATCAAAATAACCTTGAGATTTTTTTAATTTGATCCAATGATTAATATAATTAATCCATACCTGATCATTTTGAGGAATTAACCATGCTAATGGAGTAGGGCGTCTTTGCTCAGATACAGGGATAATAGTTAATTCTTCGTATTGTTCTATTAAAGCAGCAGCTTCTATATTTGAAGTCATTGAGGCATCAGCTCTTCCAGATAGAACTTCTTGAAAATCTCTTGCAGGCGCCTCTACAGATATAATTTTTGAATTTGGAAAAAATTCTTTTGCCATTTGTTCTTGAACTGTGCCTAAAGTTACAGCAAAATTTATATTTTCACTATTTAAATCTTCCCAGTCATTAAATTTTAATAAATTCTTTTTTAATGTTAGTGGTACTTGATAATAATTCAAATATGAGTCAGTATAGCCAGCTGATAAAGCTCTCTTAGCATTTAATGACGCACTTGTTGAAATATCATATTTATTTGAAGTTATTCCTGCAACAATAGTTTTCCATTCAGTTGGAACAAATTCAACTTTTACTCCCATATCTTTGGCCAATTCTTTAGCAATATCTATATCAAAACCTTTGTATTCATTACTTGCTGGATCCTTAATAGACATTGGATTCCAGTCGCCAGTTGTGCCGACTCTTAAAATTCCTGAGCTTAATACGGTATTTAATCTCGATTCAACACTTATAGCTTCAAATGATATGGTAATAATTACTATGGCTATATTAAATGATTTGACTAAGTTTTTCATATTATTTAATTATCCTAACAATATAATAATAAATAATATAATAACAAGTAATTAAAAAACTAGGTATTTGTAATAGAATTTTATCATAATAAAAACAGAAAATGACCGAAAATTTACTTTTTACATTTGCTTCAAGTGAAGTTAATCCAATCAGTAGGGCCTTTATAAGATTAACTGAGCTTAGTACAGGTCAGCCAAAATTAAAAAAAATTTATGATCAATATATAGAAGATGATAGACCCCCTGAACTTTTTTGGCATGATGCAATAAAAAGATTAAACTTAAAAATTAAAATTAAATCAAATGATTTAGATACAATTCCTAAAAAAGGAAGATTATTAATAGTTTCAAATCATCCTTTTGGAGTTATTGATGGTTTAACAATTTGTTCTTTAGTCACAAAAATCAGACAAGATGTAAAATTGATGACACACAAGGTTTTAGCTCAGGCACCTGCAGTTAGACATCAAATCTTACCAATTGATTTTTCAAATAACAAGCCAGCATTAATTAATAATATAAATACTAGAAGATTAGCAGAAAAACATTTAATGAATGAAGGTGTAGTTATAATGTTTCCTAGTGGTGAAATTGCAACTGCAAAAAAATTAAAAGAAAAGGCATTAGAAAAAGAATGGAAATTATATGCTTCAAAATTATCTTTAAAATGGAATACGCCTGTCTTACCGATGTTCTTTGAAGGTCAAAATAGTAGTATTTTTCATATTGCAAACAAAATTGGGCAAACTTTTAAATATAGTGTTCTTATGTATGAATTGTGTAAAAAAATCGGTTCTGATGTTAACGTACATATAGGAAATCTAATTAGTTATAATAAAATTAAATCAATTGGAGATTTAAAACAAATTACTAAATATCTATATGATCAAACGTATGATCTAGATCCTGATAATAAATTTTTTAATTGATCAATTAAATTTTGATAATACATATATTGTAACTGCAGATCCAACACCTGTAAGCATTCCTCCCCACGACATATCAATAAATGTTACTAAAGGTGACCAACCTTTTAAAACAGCCATATTTGTTAAACTCCATGTACCATATGCAACTATTCCAAAAATCATTCCTGTCCAAAAAGCTTCTAAAACAGAATGACTCATTAGGGAAGGGCGGAGAATAATTAAAGTAACTCCAACAGAATAAATAATATAAAAAAGAATAGCAGCCCACATTACAGGTTTATCTAATAATAATCCTGGTAAATTTGGCTTATATATAAATTTTGGCGCAATTGACAACCAAATAAAATCAAAAAATAAAAAAATAATTGAGAAAATAAAAAAACTATAAATTAAATATTTATTTATAAGCATTATAATGATTTAATATTATTTTTAATTAAATCAATAAAATTTATGTTTAAAGTTAATATATATAGGGGAAAATTTATAGAAAGCTCTCATAATATAAAAGCACTTGTAATAAATAATAAAAATAAGATCATTTATTCAACAAAAAATAATAATGACTATATATATCCAAGATCAGCTATAAAAATTTTCCAATCTATTCCTTTTGTTCTTTCTGGTGCACCAGAATATTATAAAATTAATACTGCACAAATAGCTTTATCTGCATCTTCGCATTTTGGTGAGAAGAAACATATCAATTATTTAAAAAATTGGTTAAATAAGATCAAAGTCAGAGAAAAATTATTAAAATGTGGGGTTCATAATCCTTTAAATCTCGAAAGTTCAAATAAATTACTATTGAAAGGAAAAAAACCTTCTGAAATTCATAATAATTGCTCTGGCAAACATTTAGGTATGATTAGTACATCTAAATTTAAAGGTTATAATTTGTCAAATTATACAAATTTTAATCACCCTATACAAAAAGAAATATTAAATATTTTAGAAAATTTTACTGAATCAAAAATATCAAATAAATATAAAGCTGTTGATGGATGTAGCGCACCTCAATATGCTTTTAAAATAGAATCTTTATCATTAGCAATGTCTAAAATTGCATCTTTTAATGAATTAGATTTTAAAATTTCATTAGTTATAAATAAATTATTATATTCTATAGCAAATAATCCATTTTTTATTGGTGGCACAAATAGATTTGATAGTGAATTAATTAGAATAACAAAAGGAAGATTATTTTGTAAAATAGGTGCTGAGGGAGTACTCTTGTTTGCTGATATCCATAATAAATATGGTGGTGTTATAAAAGTATTAGATGGAAATCAAAGAGCTATTCCTTCAGCTGCAATAACATTATTAAAAAAAATTAAATCAATTAATGCCTCTGAGCAAAAAAAATTAAATAAATTTTGGAATCCTGAAATTTTATTCAATCATGCAAACAAAAAAATAGGTATAATTAGTTGTAAAAAATTATAAACCCAGTTTTTTTGCAGCACTATTCTTAAATCTTCTTGAATCTTTTATATATCTATGAACCATTTGAACTGATTTATGACCTGTTGTTTTCATTATAGATTTTTCATCCGCACCTCCACGTGCAGCTTGAGTCGCAAATCCTGAACGCAGACTGTGACCTGCATATTCATTAGGTTCCAAACTTGATTTAATCATTGTTTCTTTTATAATTAGTGCAACAACACGATCACTTAATCTTTTTTCTTGGATATTATTACTTTTATTGATTTTTCTAAAAATTGGTCCGGAATTTATTTGAGATGCTTTAATCCATTTATCATAAAACTTCACAGGACAATAATTTATATTTTCAGATCGAGGAATTTCAACTTCATGAATTCTTTTTCCTTCCTGATCAGTTTTTGATTTAGATATATGTATTATTAATCCTTCAATTCTGTTTTCAATATCTTCAAAATTTATATTTACAAGTTCAGATCTTCTAAAGGCCCCAGTAAATCCAATAAGAATTAAGCATTTATTTCTTAAAGAACGAATATCGTCAGCAGGACCAAAAGAATTAATCATTTTTTTGATATCATTTGTTAAAAGAGGTTTTTTACCTTTTTGCCATGATCCTTTTTTATTTTTTATTCCTTTTAGAGCAGGGCGGATATATTTATGTTT
>CEUZ01234924.1_pt1 | contig 11652 bp, 9 predicted proteins | sample 361511 | NCBI WGS metagenome assembly CEUZ01 (sample SAMEA2622822, study PRJEB7988) | marine metagenome | biome: marine biome (ENVO:00000447); feature: surface water layer (ENVO:00002042); material: "saline water (ENVO:00002010), including plankton (ENVO:xxxxxxxx)" | depth 5 m
AAAAAAATTATTGAGCATAGAAAAAAGAAATTTATTGAGACAACCTATGAACTAGCCTCAATAGTTAAAAAAGGAATAAAGATTCCTCCAAAGAAAAATTTCAAAATAAATCCCGCAACAAAAACATTCCAGGCATTGAGAATATTTGTAAATAATGAATTAGAAGAAATTAAAAAAACACTTATTAATTCAGAAAAACTCTTATTATCTGGTGGAAGAATTATTGTAGTTTCTTTCCATAGTCTTGAAGATAGACTTGTGAAAGAATTCTTTAACCACAAAAGTGGTAAAAAGTGGCGTTCCTCCCGCCATTATCCGGAGCCTAATGATACTGGTCCTATATCCTTAAAAATAATCACCAAGAAAGCTATTAGACCAGAAGAGAATGAAATAACCACCAATCCTCGTTCTCGATCAGCAAGGCTCCGGGTAGCTGAAAAAATTGGATTATTATGAAATCTAAATTTTTAGGAATTTTATTTATTTCTTTTTCGATTATAATTCTAATTTTTTGGTTTCATTTTTCATATGAAACAAGACAAATTGAAAAAGAAATTAGTATAATTGATAAAGATATATTTTTATTAAAAGAGAAATATCAAGTTCTGGTATCTGAATATGCAGCACATACTAATCCTGAATATATTGATAAATTATCTTCTGTTTACTTAAATTATAATGATTTGAATAATAATAGTACGGTAGTATTTAGTAAAAATAATTTTTCTGAGACTTTAAACAAAGTAGGACTTGTAGTTTCTGCGTTTAACGAAAATTTATTAAGTAATAACAATATTGATAATAAATTAGATATTAATGCTATTAAAGTTACAAAAAAAGAATAAAAAAAAAATAATTTTTAAATTATTTGATAGCGAATCATTAAACCAAGCACATAAACGAATATTTTTTTCTACATTAGTATTCATATTAATTTACATATCAATATTAATTAAATTGACAAATGTTATGGTCATTTCAAATCTTTCAAAAGAACTAGATACTAAAAATATTGGGCAAACCAAAATATATGATCGAGGAAGTATTTATGATAGAAATGGTCAACTTCTTGCCAAAAATGTAAGATCTTATTCACTCTCAGCAAGACCAAACAAAATAATAGATAAAAAAAATACTGCTTTTATGCTATCTAAAATACTTGGTTTTGAAGAAAAAATCTTATTTAATAAATTAAACAGTAATGCCCATTTCGTATGGATAAAAAGAGACATTTCTCCGATCGAGCATAAAAAGATTAACAAAATTGGTGAAATTGGTTTAGAAATCGTAAAAGAAAGAAGAAGATTATATCCCCAAAACAAACTCACTTCTCATGTAGTAGGTTTTACTAATATCGATGAAATTGGTTTGAGCGGTATTGAGAAAGGTTTGAATAAAAATTTAGAAAGAAATAATGATGTAATATTAAGTATCGATTTAAGATTACAAAATATTGCCAATGAAGAATTACAAAAGCAAATTTCTAAATTTAACGCTTCTGGCGGTTTATCTTTAATAATGAAAATAGATACTGGTGAGATACTTGCTTCAGTTAGTTTGCCAAACTTTGACCCAAATAATATTAATTATCATAATAGTAACGATTTATTCAATTCTGTAACGCAGGGTGTGTATGAAATGGGATCTACTTTTAAACCTATTACAATGGCAATTGGATTTGATACAGACATCATAAATGAAGAAAGTACTTTTTACGTATCAGACCCAATTAAAATTGATAATAAAATTATAAAGGATCATTCTCCAAAAACAGGATATCTTACTATTCGTGAAATAGTAGTAAATTCATCAAATATAGCTACAGCAATAATTTCACAACTTATAGGTAAAAAAAATCAAAAAAAATATTTAAGTAATTTTGGATTATTTGAAAAACAAATTACTGAAATACCAGAAACAGAAAAACCTCTCATACCTAAGTATTGGGGCAATGCTGCAACAGCGACAATTGGTTATGGTTATGGACTATCGATAACACCTCTCCAATTGTGCTCAGTGTATGGAGCATTAGTTAATGGGGGTCTATTAATAAATCCAACTTTTATAAAAATATCAGAAGTAAAAAATAAAAAAAGAGTTATAAAAAAAGAAACGTCAGAAAAGGTTAAGGGTCTTTTAAGAGCAGTTGTATTAGAAACAAAATATGCAGGACCTAGTGCAAAAGCAATCGGTTATGAAGTAGCGGGAAAAACAGGTACTACAGAAATGATGACAGAAAAAGGATATCATAAAAAAGCCAACTTATCATCGTTTATTGGTGTATTTCCAATTTCTGAGCCAAAATATTTAATCTACACTATGATTAAAGCTGCAGAAGGAAAAGAAGAAACACAATTTCAAACTACTGGAGGATGGATAGCTGCACCAGTAGTAGGAAAAATTATTAGAAGAATGATAAATACTTTAGGAATAAAACCAATAGAACAAAATCTCTTATTTGAAAATAATATATAGATAAATTAAACAATGGAACTTTCTAATATTTTACAAAAATTAAATATCAAAACAAGAAAAAAAGATTTAACGAATATAAATATAAATAATATTTATTTAAATTCAAAATATATAAAAAAAAATAGTCTTTTTATTTCTTTAACAGGTAAAAAATTTAAATCAAATAATTTTATAAAAGATGCAATCAATAAGGGGTCAATAGCTGTAATTACAGATTCAAAATATAAGACAAATATAGGTAAAGTACCTGTGATATATGATAATAATATTAAAAAGAAATTATCATCTTTATTAAGTTTTTTTTATAATAAAATACAAAAAAATATTATAGCAATTACAGGGACAAATGGTAAAACTTCTGTTTCTTGGTATGTGTTTCAATTCTTATCGATAAATAATATAAATTCTTCGTATTTAGGAACTTTAGGACAATTTTTAAATGGTAAAAAAGTATCTGATTTAGAAAATACAACTCCAGATATTTGTTCTATTTATAATTTTTCACAAGAACATTATTATAATGGTTCTAATACTCTAATCTTTGAGGCATCTAGTCATGGAATAAAACAAAAAAGATTTAAAGGGTTACCAATCAATGTTGCCGTTTTAACAAATATTTCTAGAGAACATCTAGATTATCATAAGAATATGGATTCATATAAAAAAGTCAAGTTTTCATTATTTACAAATCATGTATTAAATGGAGGTAAGGCAATAATAAATTCAAACATAGTTTTGCCAAACAGGGTGATAAAAAAAATCAAAAAAAAATTCATCTCGTTTGTTAGTTTTGGAAAAAAAAATAGCGATATTTATATTTCTAAAAAAAGAAAAAATTATGAAATTAAATTATTTAAAGAAAAATATACTATATTAATGAATACAAAAACTAGTTATGAAATAAGAAATATTGAATGTGCGATTGCAATTCTATTAACTATTGGAATAAAGAAAAATAAAATAATCAATACAATAAATAAATTAAATAATCCTCCAGGGAGAATGGAGTCTTGTTTGGCAATGAAAAATGGTTCAAGAGTTTATGTAGATTTTGCACATACACCCGATGCATTAAAAAATATTTTAATATCTGTAAGAAAAAGTAATGGAAGAAAGCCGAATTTAATTTTTGGTTGTGGTGGAAATAGAGATAAGTCAAAAAGATTCAAAATGGGAAAAATTGCTTCACTTTTAGCTAATAAAATTTATGTAACTGATGATAATCCACGTAATGAGACTCCAAGTGCAATCAGAAAATCAATTATGAGGGGTTGTATTAATGCAGAAGATATAGGAGATAGACGACAAGCAATTTTCAAGGGAATTAAAGATTTAAGAAATAAAGAAATACTTATTATTGCAGGAAAAGGACATGAAAAATTTCAAATTTATAATGAAAAGAACTTACCCTTTGATGATGTTAAAGAAGCAAACTCAATTATAAGAAAAATAAATGCTAAATCATAATTATTATAATAAAAAAAATATAAAATATTTTTTTAATAAAATAAAAAATAATAAAGGAAAAATAAAGATAGATAGTAGAGAAATTAAATCTGGTGATATATTTATTACACTAAAAGGAAAAAAAAATAATGGAGAAAATTATATAGAAGAGGCCTTAAGAAAAAAAGCTAGATATGTAATTACTGAAAAGTTTTTTTCTAAATATAATAAAAAGATTATTCAAGTTGATGACTGTATAAAAACTTTAGAATTTTTGGCAAAAAATAAAAGATCTTGTTATGACGGTAAAATTATAGGTATTACGGGAAGTGTTGGAAAAACGACTACAAAAGAACAATTAAAACATTTTTTGCAACCATTTGTCAAAACTGACTCATCAATAAAAAGTTATAATAATAATTTAGGAGTTAATTTAAGCCTAGCAAATCTTAATTTAAATTCAGAAATCATGATTATAGAAATTGGAACAAATAATTTTGGTGAAGTTAAACGTCTAACTAAAATTGTTAAACCAAATATTGCCATTATAACCAATATCGGACCCACTCATTTAAAGTACTTTAAAAATATAAATAATATATTGAAGGAAAAGTCACATATATTTGATAAATCTATTAATTCAGAGCTTGAATCAATAATTATTCCTGGAGAAGGAAAAATTAGTGAAAGTTTATATAAAATAGCAAAAAAAAATTTAAACACCAAGTTATACACTTTTGGTCAAACCAATAAATCAAATGTTTATCCAAACAAAATAACTAAACTAAATAACGATACATTTTTAGTTCATGCTATGATTTTTAATAAAATAAAAAAATTCAAAATTTCTGCTACCGGATACCATCAAATAATGAATATATTTATTTGTATTTTAGTTTTTTATATAAAAAATATCAACTTTAGATTATTTTCTAGTAACGCCCTATCTTTGCCAAAATTGAGTGGCAGAGGTAAAGTTTATAAAATAACCATGAATAGAAATAAATTCAAATTGATTGATGAAACTTATAATGCAAGTCCCATGTCAATGGAATCAACTATTGAATACTTTTCTGAATATAATACCAATAATAAAATATTAATTTTGGGTGATATGTTAGAACTAGGAATAAAATCAAATTTTTATCATCGTGAAATTGCGAAAAAATTAAAATTAACAATATTCAAACAAGTTATTCTTTGTGGAAAATTAATTAAATCTTTATATGAAGTAATAAAAAATAATGAGAATGTATATTATTTTTCTAATAAAAAAAGAATGTCAAATCATTTTCAAAAATATATAAATAATAATGATGTAGTTCTTGCTAAATGTTCAAATTCAACAATAGTTAATAATTTTATTAAAGATCTAAAAGAAAATAAAAAAGGAAAATAAAATGTTAGTTTATTTAAGCGAAATATTAGTTAATCAAATTACTATTTTTAATTTATTTAATTATATTACATTCAGATTTGGCGGCGCTATTCTAACTTCACTTGTATTATCATTGCTATTCGGCAATTTTGTAATAGAAAAATTAAAGTCAATTCAACCAAGTGGCCAACCAATAAGAACTGATGGTCCAACAGATCACATATTAAGAAAAACTGGAACACCTACAATGGGAGGTATTTTAATTTTATTTAGTTTAATAGTATCTACTTTACTTTGGGCAGACTTGAAAAATTATTTTATTTGGATTGTTCTTTTTTCTGCTTTTTCTTTTGGAATTTTAGGTTTAGTAGATGATTATAAGAAAATTTACAAAAATTCTAGTTCTGGTCTAAATTCTAAAGTTAAAATATTACTGCAAATTTTAATTGCTATTTTTGTTATTTTTTTTATATATAAATCTTTACCAAAAGAAATTGCTACAACATTAAATTTTCCTTTCTTCAAAAATCTAGTTATTGATCTTACCTGGTTCTTTTTCCCTTTTGGTATTTTTATAATTGTTGGTTCATCAAATGCAGTTAATCTTACTGATGGTTTAGATGGACTTGCTATAGTTCCAGTTATGATTGTAGGTTTTTCATTTGCCCTAATTGCATATATTGTTGGTAATTCTGTTTTCTCTGAATATTTAAAAATTCAATATATACTTGGCAGTGGTGAACTTGCAATAATTTGTGGTGCTTTAATTGGTTCATCCTTAGGTTTTCTCTGGTTTAATGCTCCTCCGGCAATGGTTTTTATGGGAGATACCGGCTCTCTTTCAATGGGGAGTGTACTTGGTACTTTAGCTATAATTATTAAACATGAAATAGTATTAGCAATAATCGGAGGTTTATTTGTTTTTGAAACATTTTCAGTAATAGTTCAAGTAATCAGTTATAAATTAACTGGAAAAAGAATTTTTCAAATGGCACCTTTACATCATCATTTTGAAAAAAAAGGATGGGAAGAATCAACCATCGTAATAAGATTTTGGATTATTGCTATAGTTTTAGCATTATTAGGTTTGGCTTCATTAAAAATTCGTTAGTGTAAAATTTGTATAAAAAAGAAGATAAATATATATTAATTTTTGGTTTAGGATCAAATGGAAGATCTGCAGTTAGATTTTTTTCAAAAAAAAATAAAAAAATTATTGCTTGTGATGAAAATATTAAAATAAGAAATAATTTTAAAAAAGATAATCCTAAAATTAAAACTTTAATTCTTAGCAAAATAAATTGGAACGAGATACAAAGTGTTATTGTTAGTCCAGGTATTGATATTAAGCATCCTGGAATTAAGATTGCATATAAATTCAATATTCCAATCTATAGAGACTTAGATATATTTATAAAAAATATTGATCAGAAAAAAATAATTGCGGTTACCGGCACAAATGGTAAATCAACAACAGTTTCAATAATTGGAAACATGGTTCTTAAAAAGAAAAAAAGAATTTTTATTGGTGGAAATTTAGGGCCTTCACTTTTTTCAGCTTTAAGCAATAATAAATACGAAAAATACATCGTAGAATTAAGTTCCTATCAATTAGAAACTGCAAAAAATTTTAAACCTAAAATATCAGTTTTATTAAATATTTCGGAAGATCATATAGACAGATATAAGGATATAAAACACTATGCTAAAGTTAAAAAAAATATATTTAATAAGATTAATCATAGTCAATATGCAATTATAAGCATAGATGATAAGTGGTCGAAAAATATTTACAATGATATAAAAAAAAGATGCCGTAATGTTATACCTATTTCAACAGTAAAGAATTTAAAAGGAGCAGTTTCATTATTAGATGATAGAATTATAGATAATTATTTTGATCAAAATTTAATAAATTTATCAACAAAAAATCTAAAAATTAATTTTGAACAAAATAAGCAAAATATTTTGGCTTCATATGTAGTATCAAAAATTTTAAACTATAAAACAAATCTTTTTTTAAAATCATTAGTTGAGTTTCAAGGTTTAAAACATAGATCAGAATTAGTTTATAAGAATAAAAAAATAATGATTATTAATGATAGTAAGGCAACTAATTTATCAGCTACAATTAATACAGTTAAATCATATAAAAATGTCTATTTAATTATGGGAGGAAAATTAAAACACAATGATTTTAGTAGTTTTTTAAAACTTAAAGGAAGAATAAAGAAAATCTATTTAATTGGAGATTCAATGAATTTTATTTTTAATAAACTACATTTAGTTTTTAAATGCGAAAAATCTAAATTTATGAAAAAGGCTATAAGAAAAAGTATTGATGAGGTAAAAAATAATAAGCAATTTTCAACAATACTCCTTGCCCCAGCTTGCTCATCTTTTGATCAATACAAAAATTTTGAAGATAGGGGCAATGATTTTAAAAGAATTGTTAAAAATTTTTTAATTAACAAATGAATATAAAAAAAATTTTATTAAATTGGTGGAAGGAGATTGATAGAACAAGTTTTATTTTATCAATTATATTACTTTCAATAGGAATTGTACTTTCGTTAACAGGTACAACTGAAATTAAAGAATTTCAATCAACATATTTTATAAAAAGACATTTAATTTATGTTTTATTATCAGTTTTCTTTTTAATATTTTTCTCATTTCAAAATCTAAAATTTATAAGACGATTTTCAGCCTTAGGATTATTTATTTCAATATTTTTAATTTTATTAATTTTCTTATTAGGTCATGAAATAAATGGTGCAAAAAGGTGGTTAATTTTGCCTAATTTATCAATTCAACCTTCTGAATTTCTAAAACCATTTTTTGTTATAATTAGTGCGTGGTTTATTACCAAAGGCATAGAAGGAAAAAATTTTGGTTTTAAAATTATTTTTCCAATTTTCTTATTATCCTCTTTCTTATTAATCCAACAACCTGATTTTGGAATGACAATATTATTTATGTCAGTTTTTTTTGCCCAACTATTTGTAGCTGGTTTATCAATATTTTTTGTAATTATTCTATTATTAATAATTATATGCATTGGAATCTCTTCATATTTTATAATCGATAATGTTAGAAGAAGATTTGATATGTTTTTTGATCCTGAATTATTTGATACATATCAGTTAGATCAAAGCATCAAAGCTTTTAAATCAGGTGGAATATTTGGTAAAGGTTTAGGTCAGGGGACTTTGAAAGAACAAATTCCAGATGCTCACACAGATTTTATATTTTCAGTAGCTGGTGAAGAGCTAGGTTTTATCTTTTGTTCATTGGTCATTTTAATATTTTTAATAATTATAATCAGAAATTTATTAATTATTTTACGAAAAAGAGATTTATATGGAATTATAGCGGTTGTTGGTCTGGTTAGTATTTTTGGGCTTCAAGCATTTATAAATATAACAAGTTCATTAGGAGCAATCCCAACTAAAGGTATGACTCTACCATTAATTAGTTATGGTGGTTCTTCAATGATATCTAGCTCTATATTAATGGGATATATTTTAAGTCATACTAAAGAAAAAAGAAAAAAAATATGAAAAAAAAATATAAAACTTTTTTAGTAACTGGAGGAACAGGAGGACATGTTTTTCCATCATTGTGCATATATGATTACTTAAAATCTAAAGGTGTATTGAGTCTAATAATCACAGACTTGAGGGGAACTAACTATATAAATAAAAATCAATATAAAACAAAAAAAATTTTTTCTTCACATTTACAAAAAAGAAATTTTGAATTTTTTAAAGGTATATTTTTTTTAATTATCGGATTTTTTCAATTCATAATATTATTATTTAAAGAAAGGCCAAACAATATAATAACTTTTGGAGGATATTCGTCCTTCTCAGCTATATTTTCTACTATTATTTTAAAAAAGTTTTTTAATATTAAGTTATATTTTCATGAACAAAACTCTGTATTAGGAAAAGTAAATAGAATGTTTATTTCTGGTGCTGATAATGTTTTTTTATCATTTAAAAAAACTGAAGGAATTAGATTAAAATACAATTATAAGTTAATTTATTCCGGATTACCTACAAGAGTAAGTAATATCAAAAAAATTTCAAGAAATTATAAAAATATAGGAAAGAATTTAAAACTAAAAATTTTATTTTTTGGTGGTAGCCAAGGAGCATCAAATTTATCAAAAAATTTGATTAATTCTTTAGTTGCATTGCCGTATAAATATCAAAAATTAATTGAAATAATCATTCAATTACCTAAACAAGATATTTATGAAGTGGATCAAATGTTGAAAAAAACTTTTATTAAATATCAAATTAAAAGTTTTTATAAAAATATAATAAATGAAATGAAAAAAACTGATTTGTGCATATGCAGAGCTGGAGCTTCAACAATTTTTGAATTAATTCAATTAAAAACTCCAGCAATACTTATTCCTCTCCCTGCTTCTGCAAAAAATCATCAATACAAAAATGCAAAGTTTTTGAGCGCACAAAAAGCTGCAATAATAATCGAAGAAAATAAATTATTAGGTAATAAATTATCAACAATCATTAAAAAAATTATTCGGAATCGAATTTTATTAAAAAATATCTATTTAAATTTAAATAAAATTAAATCATTAAAAACAAACGAAATAATATATAATAATATTTTTAATCGAAAAAATTAAATGAAAGAAAAAATAAATAAATTTGGTTATATACATTTTATAGGTATAGGCGGTATTGGTATGTCTGGTATTGCAGAGCTTATGAAAAATCTTGGTTATTTTGTTCAGGGAAGCGATATCCTTAGTAATTCAAATACAATAAGATTAGAAAAAAAAGGTATAAAAGTTTTAATAGGACATAATAAAAGATATGTTCACAATGTTTCTGCAGTAATATTTTCTTCAGCAGTCAAAAAAAATAATCCTGAAATACTTGAAGCTATAAAACAAAAAATACCAGTTGTGTCTAGAGCTGAAATGTTAGGTGAGTTAATGAGGTTTAAAAGAGGAATAGCTATAGCAGGTTCACATGGCAAAACTACTACAACAAGTATTTTAGCAAATATATTAGAAGAAGCAAAATTTGATCCAACTTTCGTAAATGGAGGTATTGTTAATTCTCTATTAAGTAATTCCAAAATGGGCAATGGGGAGTGGATGGTTGCTGAGGCTGATGAAAGTGATGGTTCATTTTTAAAATTACCCAATGAAATTAATATAATAACAAATATAGATATTGAACACTTAGATTATTATAAGAATTTCAATAAACTTTTTTTATCATTTAAAAAATTTGCCTCTAGTGTTCCTTTTTATGGTTGCACAATTTTATGTTTAGATAATAAATATACAAACAAATTATCAAGACAAATTACAACACGTGAAGTTATTACATATGGAATAGATAAATTAAATGCAGATTTAAATATTATTAATATTAAAATAAAAAATGGAAAATCACATTTTACAATAAAATTATCTGAAAAATTTAATAATATTTCTAAAAGAAAAATTAATTTATCTTTAAATTTGTTAGGTAAACATAATATATTAAATAGTTCTGCTGCAGTTGCAGTATCCTTAAAAATAGGAATAAAAGCAAAAACTATTCAAAAAACACTTTCCAATTTTGATGGAGTTAGCAGACGATTTACATTTATAGGTAAAGTAAAAAGTACTAAGATTTATGATGATTATGCACATCACCCAAGTGAAATTCTTGCTAGTCTAGAAATTGCTAAAATTTTATGTAGAGGTAAAATTATAGTGATTTTTCAGCCACACAGATATTCTCGTACAAAAACATTATATAATGATTTTATAAAAGTATTAAAAAAAATCGATGTATTAGCAATTTGTAATATATATTCAGCGGGAGAAAAATATGAAAAAGGTTTAGACCTTAAATTTTATAATGATATTAAAAAAAATTCAAAAAAATTTGTTATCAAAGTAAAAAATGAAAAAAATATTTATAAATATATTTCACCATATTTAAAAAATGATAATTTAGTTATTTTTATGGGAGCCGGATCAATATCAAATTTGGCAAAAAAATTTATTTTAGAACACAGGAAGTAATCTTGAAATATGATTTACCATTAAAAATTAAAGATAGATTAAAAGAAAATTATAGTTTATCAAAGCAAACTTGGTTTCAAACAGGTGGAAAGGCTGATTATTTTTACCAAGCGAAAGATTCACAAGATCTTAAAAATATACTTAATATTTTACCAATTGATGTCCCTATATATATCTTAGGTGCAGGTTCTAATTTGCTTATTAGAGATGGGGGATTTAGAGGAATAATAATTAAGCTTGGCAAAGGCTTTAATAACTTAAATATAAAAAATGATATTATTGTAGCTGG
>CEUZ01288462.1_pt1 | contig 11648 bp, 9 predicted proteins | sample 361511 | NCBI WGS metagenome assembly CEUZ01 (sample SAMEA2622822, study PRJEB7988) | marine metagenome | biome: marine biome (ENVO:00000447); feature: surface water layer (ENVO:00002042); material: "saline water (ENVO:00002010), including plankton (ENVO:xxxxxxxx)" | depth 5 m
ATTGTGACCAATTGGCCATGTATATGGATCAGTAATTGGATGATAGGAATTACTTAATCCATTCGAATTTTGAGCGTATACTTTTCCTCCACTTATATAAACAGGTGTTGATTCACTTGTTTGAGATTCAAATGAAGTTAAAATTTTTGAGATTATATTTTCATTAATGATAGGCCATGAACCATTTTTATTGAATGATACTTTTGATAAAACATTTTTTACTATCAATTCATAATTATCTTTCTTCATTGGAAAAATATTTTCACCATTTTTCCAACCCCAAAAGGAAGGCCATACCATATTAACAGGGCTGATTTTCCCATTAATATCTTCTTGAAATACGGGTGTCGTAATATGCGGTAAAGTGCTGTCTGCTTTATTGATTCCATGGGTTCCCAGTGCATGAGCCATGGACGTCTTCATAAAAAATGATTCATTTGTGAGCATTTCTCCCGAATGACAAGCTGTACAGGAAAGTTTTTCAAAATGGAGTGGCGGCAAACCTTTATGTTGTGGAATTTGACCATTGTTATTATGGGAAAATTTTTGATCATTTTCTTTGGATAAATGACAACCTTCACAGGAATAAGTGAATAATTCTGATGAATTTTTATCCCTGAATTCATTTGGGTATCCTCGTACCATTTGATGGTCCAATCCATTCCGGTGGCAGTCAACACAATTCATACCACGTTTCAAATGAATATCTTCGCCATGCTGCCAAAATTCAGGTCTTTCTTTATCTATTACCATTTTTGAATGACAGAAATAACAATTCTCATTAGGTATATTCCTTGTTAAATCAAAAAAGACCTCATCTTTTTCATTAAATTTGTTTCCATCATAATCAATACTTGGAGGAATAGCTTTCGAATCATCGGGAGAAAATCCACTATAAATATCATAATTATCCGGCATATCTTTCGCAGAACCATTTACATTAGCGAAGGATGAAGTACTGGCTGTAGCCCAACGAAAATTTTGTTTTTTTAGGTTCATTGCATATTGAGAACGATCATTTTCCGGATTAACATCATGGCAAACCAAACAGTTAATTTCCAACTGCCCAGAAACATTCCAACGAAATATATTTTTCTTATCCCAAAATTTTTCTTGATCCCCCACACTTCCACCAGGGTGATGACGACCAAACAATTGATTAAATTCAAAAGCCGTCATTCCAATTTCATCCGGTGAAAAAGCACCATCCCAATTCCTATAACTCAAGGGAATTTGGGTCAATGTTTTCGGATTGGCATAAATCCAAGGTTGACTATTGCGACCGTCATTTTCAACGCAGCCAGCATTAAAATGCCATCCAGAACGAATTGATTGATAATCATGGCAGGAGCCACAAGTCATTTCTGTAGAAAAGGGTAAAAGTGGCCGTTCATACAAATGAATGACAGAACTGTCATGGTCCACTAATTTTATTTTATGGATTGCTGGATGACGACTTCCGTCAGGGACATCTCCTAATTTTTTTTCTCCTGGGAATGCTTTTCCCTGTGATAATAAAATAAGTCCAATAAAACAGATTTTATATACACTGTTTTTATTCATTAGTATTTCAACATAATAAAGTCAGTTTTTTAATTAAATACTTCGAATATCCTAAATTATTCAAAAGACTTAGGGTTTAACTTGATTCTATCAGTTATAATGTAAATTCATTTCTATCGTATTCAATAAGCGATTTTTTCTCAACAGCTTGATTTACTTTCAACACAGCGACAGCTGTTTCATACCCCACTTCTGGAGGACAATTCAATGTATCCTTACCCCGAATGGAATTAAAAAAATTTTCCAAATGTGGTTTATGGTAAGGGTCATTAAAAGCAATCGGGAGTTCATACTTTGGCGGTGCAACAGTTTCCCGCACATCCAATATTGCATCATTTACATTAGAGTCTGTTTCTTCTACGGGAGCATCAAGAAAATTTTTATCTACCCATTTGTCCCAAAGAGGAGCTGATTGTTCACGATAAATAGCAGCACGACCGGCTGATTCTGATATTTGCAGTGTGCCTTGGTCACCCATGAAATTTTCATAATATCCCATATTGCTGTTGGTTGTAATTGTCTGGTAAAAAGCGCGAACCACCCCGTCCGGTGTATTATATTCAAACATGGCCATGACCGTATCATACCATTCATGGGTTAGGGAATCATAATAATCAGTGCCTCCAGAGGCAATGACAGACGATGGAACCGCATCCAAAAACCAACTGAATATATCAATTTGGTGAGAGCCCAAATCAACAATGGGACCTCCGCCTAAACCTTTATACCACCGCCAGTTTCTAAATTGTCCCATAGATTTAAAACCATATTGCTCTAATCTGGCCTGGGGAATCGTATATTTTTCCGGCCAGCCTAAATCGGGCTGTACCGCACGATTCCATTGTCCATTTATTGTTGTAATATGTCCTAATATTTTTGCTTCCTTGATTAATTTATTATAACAGTGGATGTATCGTGGATTACTTCGCCTTTGATGACCAACTTGTAATAGTTTTCCGCTAGTTTTTGCAGCTCGGACAATTTGTTTTGCCCCTTTAAGTGTATTGGACATCTCCTTTTCACAATACACATTCAGCCCTGCTTCAAGACAGGCAGTGGCATGTTCCGCATGCCAGAAATCAGGCGTTGCTACAATAACTGCATCAAGATCTTTTTCGTTCTCCAACATTACCTTATAATCTTCATAAGCATTCAACTTATGACCATATTTCCCTAATAAACGATAAACACGCTTCTGGTTATATTCTTTCCAGATATCACATACGGCTTTAAAACGAATTCCAGGAATTTTCAGACAGGCATTCATCAATACTTGTCCCTGGGCTCCTGCCCCTAATAATGCCACATTAATATCATCTGCACCTAAAGAATTAGTACCACTAAGAATATAGGGAGCCAAAATTAGGCTAGCCCCCGCAGTTGTACTGGTTTTAATAAATTGACGTCGGTCTATTGATTCCGCGTTTTTATTTTGAACCATTATTATCCTTTACAGTTTCCATCCATCTCTATATTCTTTATCCAAGAAGGTATTTGCTTCATCCAAATTGGTAAACTGTCCTTTTTCCCCATCCCATTTAAGTATGGTTTTATTATCAGCAACACGCAACGCAATACAACCCAACAACATGGTTTCTGTTAATTTAGAAGCATATTCAAAATTAGATGTAGTTTCAGCTCCACCTTTTATAGCCTCAATCCATTCTTCTCTGATTCCAGGTGATCTTGGAATGGTTTTTGGAGGCCTCTTGTATTCTTTCATTTTTACTTCCGGAATAATTCGGGGATTAGCCCCATAGGTACTGCACATCATTTTCCCCTTTGTACCCACAAATAAAACGCCTCCTCCATCATCGCCCATTTTCCGGCCAGGCTCAATTTCTTTCGGTCTTGGTGGCATAATACCTCCATCGTACCATATCATCTTTACAGGAACCATTGGTTTAATACTACTTGAATCTTTTGCTCGTCTTCTTTTAATTGCATTAAAGACCCCTTTCAATCTCCCTTTTACAACTTTATTACCGCGAGCAGGAAATTCGTATGTAACCATAGATGCATTTGGATATGTTTCATCATTTATAGGGCTACAGCTTGCTTGCACCGTATCAGGATATTCCATCTTTAATGCCCAGTAAGGATGATCAATTAAATGGGCCCCCATATCGCCTAAGGCACCAGTGCCAAAATCTAGCCACCCTCTCCAAGCAAAAGGAGCATAAGCAGGATGATAAGGCCTCCACTTTGCTGGGCCCAACCATTGATTCCAATCCAAAGAAGATGGAACAGATGGTGTTGTGTCAGGTCTAGAAATTCCCTGTGGCCAAATGGGTCGGTTTGTCCAAACATGTACTTCATAAACATCACCAATGGCACCATCCCAAATCCATTCATTAATCAAACGTCCTCCTTCGCCTGCATGCCCTTGGTTTCCCATCTGGGTAATCACATTCATTTCCTTGGCTTTTTTAGCCAGCATCCGTGCTTCTGCTACGGTATGGGTTAAAGGTTTTTGCACATAAACATGTTTCCCTAAATCCATGGCAGCCATAGCAACGACAGCATGATTATGATCAGGTGTGGAAACGGTAACTGCATCAATTTCCTTTTCATTTTCAAGCATTTTGCGGAAATCTCTATAGCGTTTTGCTTTGGGAAAATCTTTGTAGGTCTTAGAAGCTTTGATATCATCGACATCACATAGTGCGTAGATGTTTTCAGAGCTTACGCCATGGGTATCGGAATATCCTTTTCCACCTACACCAACACAAGCCATATTTAATTTATCGCTGGGGGCAGTATAATCCGTTCCACCTAGTACATAACGTGGGACAATTGTAAATGCTGCAGCGGCTGCAGCTTTGCCTATAAATTCTCTTCGGGTGATTTTTTTTTCTTTTTTCTGATTCATAATTATATCATTTTCTTTTAATTATAATCGAATTTAAAAATTCTAAGTTCAGATATTGCAAGTATATTCATTGTCGATTAATTAAGTGGTTTAACCATAATATTTCTATATCGAACAACACTGTTGGGATCATGTGCCTGGATCGCGAAGGATCCTTTATCAATTCTCCTTCCTGCAGTAACACCTTCTAACTCACTATAATCAACCACGACTTTACCATTAACTTGGGTAACTATATTTTTCCCATTCACTTTGACTTCCAATGTGAACCATTCATTATCTCTGGCATTGGGATCAAAAGATCTCACCACTCCCCAAAGGCTACCGTTTTTCACTGGATCTTTATGGGATGTATTCACTTGAACTTCATACCCACGACTGGGCCATGATTCTTCGTATTTGGTATGAAAATATAGACCGGAATTACTGCCGGGTAGGGTCATGATCTCACACTTGAATTCAAAATTTTTAAATTCTTGTTCTGTAAAAAGATGTGCTCTATTTCCACGAACAACAATAGCTTCATTTTCCACACTAAAATCACCATTTTCACTGGCACGCCATCCCGTTAAATCTTTTCCATTAAATAATAAGATCCAACCATTTTCAGATGGAGTTTTCACTATTCTTGCAGCCAATCCAGCTACAATTATTATAATCAAACCAAACAAATATCTTTTATACATTTTATATCCTTTTCATAAGCTTATAAACTTCGGATAATAACTATTTTCTATTTTAGATTCATATACATTGATCCATTCGCAGATAATCTTATAAGAATTTACCAGAATTTTAAGAAAGCGATATGAAGTATGATAATTACAACTTTACAATTTTTTCAAAAATAATTGATGTACTGTAACCAGACCTAAATGGGATAATTTTTATTTGTCCGCCTTCTTTAGTAACGGTATCAGCTCCAACAATTATATCCTCTGTATAATCACCACCCTTCACCAATACATCAGGTAACAGTGAATTAATGATTTTTGCAGGAGTTTCCTGCTCAAAAACAACAACCAAATCAACCGACTCTAATGAATCCAGAATCACTGCTCTATCTTCCTGATTTTGAATAGGACGAGTATCTCCTTTCAGACTTCGAACCGAACTATCGCTATTCAAAGCTATTACCAATTTATCTCCACAGGCTTTAGCTTCAATTAAATATTCCACATGACCACGGTGAAGAATGTCAAAACAACCATTTGTAAAAACTATTCTACACCCAGATAATTTCCAATCATTTACCTGCTTTTTGGCTTTGTCCCAATTATATGCTATCATTCATTTACTCTGGCTAATTCAATTCTTTTATAAAAATATTCCGATATGAAACCGTTGTTTCCAAATCATGATTTTGCAACCCAATATAGCCTTCCTGAGCAAAATCCTTAATTTTACCGCGGGGTTCTGCAATCCAATCAATTACTTTGACTCCATTAAGAATTACAGTGATCTTACTGCCTTTGAAAGTGATGGAATAATGATTCCATTCACCAAGCCCCTTGGTCACATTTATAATAGGTGGTTCTGCATCATAGATGGCTCCTGTTTGATGAATCCCCTTACCGGCATGATTTATTTGTACTTCAAAAGAATGATCTACATAATAATTGTCATAAGGAACACCTGGTATGCGCAGAAAAATTCCAGAATTGGCTTTTTCCTGATCTACCATGAATTCCAGTTCCAGTGAAAAATCTTTATACATCTTTTTCGCATACCAGAAAATCCCCATACCTAATCTAGATTTTAATACACCTGTTTTATGGTTCAATTCAAAATAACCGGGCCCATAGTGATTCCAGCCATGCTTGGAAAACTGGCCTTTACTATCTTGGGATAGAATTTCATTCCAGTTATTATAATAAGTAATTCCATTAATATATTTTTTCCCTTTTCTAATTGTAGGGATGGGATTTAATACAATTCCTTCCTGCTCCAATTCTGTGGCTAAAATTCCATAATAATTTTGACGAGTAAGCTCAGCCAAGACATCATGGACATTTGCCTTCCCTTCACCAAATGGAACAGTATTAGCTTTTTTTGAGCCAAATGCATCCAAGTCTTCTAAATGGATATCTAATATTCTTCCTTCCAGTAATTTCAAACCTTCAATAACATCAACACCACTCCGTAGCCAATGGCCTATATCTGCACAGGCACCAATTCGCTTATCCAAACCTTTGATATGATCTAAAACTGTTTGTGGATGGGCATATTTTGAGGGATAAGGATGATTATGGATAGCCACTTGAATGTCATAGTGCTTAACCATTTTTTCAATGATGGAATAATCATCATAACTGGGTTCTGTTACAATAGTTTGGATACCCATTTTTTTGGAAAACTCAAATACAGCTTTTGTGCTATTTTCATTATTATCAAATCCTACCACACCATAATTCACTAATCTAATGTTATGATCTTTCAATGCTTTTTTGATTTTATTTATATGCTTATTGGTTAAATCATGACCAAATTTTATTTCCGGTTTATTCTTATCCAAGACCTGACCCGGATATGCTTCTAAATAATGCAAATCCAAACCCTGCATCATATCCAGCATTTCATAAAAGGAAAATTTTCTAAAGGTCCATGCCTGAGAACCTAATTTCAAATCTTGGATGCGATCACCAGAATATTTATTTCTAGGTGATGATGATTTTGCATCAGTCGGCAGGATAAATAGAAATGCCATTAAGATGTAAATAATATTATTTTTCAATGTAATAACTATTAGATTATGATTCCTTTTTCAGGTTCGAGTATTCATGAGCAACAGCTGGAATAGCTGGAATAAAAGTATTCAGTTTTCCAGAATGAAGTTTTATTATATTTTTCAATAGTCAATCGAATTATCCAAATGAAATTCCCATAATAATTGTCTCAGAATCTTGTTTCAATTTATGCATTCCATATTTTTTATAAAATTGGAATGCTCGTTTATTTCGGATACTCAATCCAAGATGGAATCCCTTTGAACCATTCTTTTTTATATAATTAATAAAATGGTCCATCAATTTCTTTCCCATGCCCTGCCCCTGTGCCAGAGGCAAAATATTAATATGTAAGTGGGATGGATAATCTGGTAATACTTCAGGGAGTTCAGGATGATAAAATAAATGGATTAATTCCTCATCTTTCGTCTGAAAAGTCGGAAATTCATCAGGATATATGTATTGATTTTTAAGATTTGGTAGCCATTTTGATTTTATCTTACGAAAAAATGACTGCGAATCCAATGCCCCTATAATGTAACCACATACTCCTGTATCATGTTCTAATATAAACGCAGATTCTGGTTCAAGATTGATATAAGGTCCCGCATAAATATGACCTATTAGCTTTGGATCTTCAAATTGAGCAGTTGCATCTTGACCCGAATCTCCCGTCTTTAAACAAATATCATAAACAATATTATGATCCGCATTATTATAAGGTCGAATTCGAAATGACATTTTAATCCGTTTTTAATTCCCAGCATACATTTCATCAATTAAAAAATGGTAATAGGCAAAAACCACATCCCGCTTTACTTTTAATGTAGGCGTAATCTGCTCTTTATCCTGATCCAGTTCTTCTTCAAGAATCTTGAATTTTTTAATGGTCTCGTAACTGGCTAATTCACTATTCAACTTCGATATTTCATGATTTAATAAATTAATAACTTCTTTTTTCTTGGACAAGTCAACCAAATCTTTATATAAAATTTTATGATCTCTGGCAAACTTTACAATTTCATCTTCATCCAAAGTCACCAGCATGGTTAAATACGGTTTACGATCTCCATACACCATCGCTTGAGAGATGAGAGTACTTGTCTTCATCAAATTTTCAATATTTTGTGGGGCTATATTTTTTCCTCCAGCCGTGATAATTAAATCTTTTTTCCGATCCGTAATGAATAAATAACCTTCATTATCAAGATACCCTACATCACCGGTATGAAGCCATATAGCACCTTTTTCATCCGGAATGAGTAACTCATCTGATGCATCCTTATTACGATAATATCCTGAAATATTTTGAGGCCCCCTAGTGCATATTTCACCATCTTCTGCAATTTTAACTTCAGTATCTGGATATATTTCTCCTACAGACCCTATTTTAGCACGGCCCATCCTATTCGCTGAAATCACACCTGTTGTTTCTGTCATACCGTAAACTTCATATATATCCAAACCAATCCAGTGAAAATACCGAATAATATTAGGCGAAATCGGTGCAGCTCCTGAAATCATAAATCGAATATTCCCGCCAAATATATCATGAATTTTTTGGAAAATCAGAAAGTGTGCAATAGCATATTCTATTTTTAAATATAGTGTTGGATTTTTACCTACATCTTTCAATTCTTTATAAGATCGACCAATTTTAATCGCCCAGTAGTAAATCTTCTTTTGAAACCAGGTAGCATCCTTAATCCCAGATGAAATCTTTGAATAAAATTTTTCAAAAACCCGAGGTGTTCCAAACATAATTGTAGGTCCCGATTGTTTCAAATTCGAAGGCATATCTTCTATACTCTCTGCAAAAACGGTCACATTCCTAGTATATAGTTTTATAAAATGACCTAAATCCCTTTCGGCAATATGGGATAGGGGAAGATATGCTATAGACATATCATTTTCACTGATTCCATATAGGTCTGGTAAATGTTTCAATACTGCAAGGACATTTTTACTATTAATTATCCCCGCTTTTGGATGTCCTGTGGTTCCGGAAGTATAAATAAAACTAATTAAATCCTGTGGGTTGCCACTTGCAATTAATTTATCTAAAGTTTTCGGATTATTATTTCCATATTTTCTTCCTTTTTCCCGAAATGTAGCAAGAGACATTATGTTTTTTCTTTCAGTTGTTTGGTATTTATCAAATACAACGATTTGCTCGAGATGCATTAAATTTTTCCAGATTTTCATTATTTTATCTAACTGTTCCTGGTCTTCTGCAAAAACAAATTTGGATTCACTATGATCCATAATATAGCAGACTTGTTCTTCGGTATTAGAAGGGTACACTGGTGCAGTTATCGCCCCAACAGACATAATAGCCAAGTCACAAACAACCCATTCAAATCGGGTCAAGCTAATAATGGAAACTTTATCACCCCTTTGAATTCCAGCATTCAATAAAGCATTAGAAATGTCTTTTACAAAATCGCCGTATTTTCTCCAGGTAATGGATTCCCATATGCCTTTTTCTTTTTGCCAGATAGAAATATCATCCGTATGGTTTTCGACTTGGTGCCAAAATATTTTTGGTACTGTATTATGAATCTGGATATTCATCGATTATCAGCCGTTCCAGAGTTTTGATCGCCTTATATACTTTCCTTCACCCAGATACTGCTCACGCACTTTTTCTTCCTCCAACAATTCTTCATAGGTACCACTTAACAATATTTTCCCTGTGGTTAAGACATAACCATAATCTGCGATAGCCAGGGCTCGATTCACATTTTGTTCCACCAAAAGAATTGTTACACCGAATTGATGTAATTCTTTAATAGTTGCAAATATATCCTGAACCAGTATAGGTGATAATCCTAAGGATGGTTCATCCATTAAAAGCAGTTTTGGTCTCATGATTAATGCCCTTGAAATCGCTAGCATTTGCTGTTCTCCACCACTCATGGTTCCGGCAGTTTGATCCTTTCGAGTTTCTAAAATGGGGAAATGTTTGAACGCTTCCTCCATTCGTTCGTAAAGTAAATCTTTTTTCCCGATTAGATATCCACCCATAATCAGATTTTCTTTCACCGTTAATTCCGGGAAAATTCGTCGCCATTCCGGAACATGGCCTATACCCATTGCAACAATCTTTTCAGGATCTTCGCCATCGATACGTTTTCCATTGAAATGGATCGTTCCCTGTTCTGGCTCTACTAATCCACTGATCGTATTAAGAATGGTGGTTTTACCCGCCCCATTAGCACCTAAAATTGTGACAAGTTGTCCATCCTTAACTTCCAAGGAAACCCCGTGAAGTGCTTTTACTTTACCATAAAAAGTTTCAACCCCAACCAACTTAAGCATTAGTAAAATCTCCCAAGAAAGATCGAACAACATCAGGATGAATTTTTACATCTTCCGGTTTCCCAATTGCAAGCACTTTTCCCGAATCCAGAACACATACCCGATCTGAGATGCTCATCACTAGGCTCATATCATGTTCCACAACCAAAACTGTAATACCTAATTCATCTCTTATCTCAGAAATAATTTTGGCCATTTCATCTGTTTCCTGATCATTCATTCCCGCAGCAGGCTCATCCAAGAGAATCAGTTTTGGTTTCCCCACAAGTGCTCGGGCAATTTCAGTTAATTTCTGGATTCCGTATGGTTGACCTGCGATATATTTTTGTTCATAATTGACTATCCCCAAAAAGTCTAGAATCTCCAGTCCCATAGCTTCTTCCGTTACCCTTTGTTTTTGCGACAGCCATCTTTTTACCGTTGATTTTGGGCCGATACGATGGTGTGCTCCGAGTAATATATTATCCAAAACAGTCATAAAAGGGATATTCTGCACATTTTGGAATGTCCGTGAAATCCCGCACTGGATTATTTGATGCGGCTGTTTTTTTAATAGATCATCATTCCCAAAAAAGATGGTTCCTTTTTGGGGATGATTAAAGCCATTAATACAATTAAATAAAGTAGATTTTCCTGATCCGTTTGATCCAATCAGGGAAAAAATTTCACCTTTATTTACAAATAAGGATACATCACTCAACGCAACCACTCCGGAAAACTGCATCCGGATATTGTTGATACAAAGATCAGCCATTCAAATAAGAAGTCTCAGAACCCCGAGACGTCTTACTTATAGGTTAGTTGAGCCAATCGGTGATGGCAACCTGTTTACCTTCCTGGAGCTGTAGTAAGATAACACTTTCGACTCCGGCATGGTCATTACGATTATATGTCATTGGTGGAAATACACCACTTTCCCAATTTTTTAAAGATTCTAGTCCTCGTATCAAACTTTCTCTGTTGGGATATTTTCCTGCTTTTCGAAGACCTTCCACCAAAACAACGGCAGTGGCAAAACCATAATAATGGTATAGGCCACGCATCTTTTCAGGTACATTATATTTTTCACAAAGTTTTCTATATAATGCAGGCCCAGAATGATCAGAATCAGGATGGTATGCCCAATAGACCGCAGTAAATCCTTCACCTGCTTCTCCTGCCAGTAA
>CEUZ01007354.1_pt1 | contig 11646 bp, 11 predicted proteins | sample 361511 | NCBI WGS metagenome assembly CEUZ01 (sample SAMEA2622822, study PRJEB7988) | marine metagenome | biome: marine biome (ENVO:00000447); feature: surface water layer (ENVO:00002042); material: "saline water (ENVO:00002010), including plankton (ENVO:xxxxxxxx)" | depth 5 m
TATTAGTGTAAATAGAAAAATTTTTTAATTGTTTAGATAAGATCATTATTTAATCTTTTAATTCTTTATTAATTAAATCTTTAAGACTTTTTTCCGGCCTTGCTCCAAAATGATTAATTATTTCTCCTGCAGTTATTGAAGCAATCTTACCACTTTTTAAAATGGAAAATTTTTTTGATAAACCATATAAAAATCCTGCTGCAAATAAATCTCCTGCACCTGTAGTATCTTTAACATTCCCAAACAAAACAGGTTCGATTTGTTCTATATTCTTATTATTGTAAATCATAGCTCCTTTTTCACCTTTAGTAATAGCTACAATATCAATTAACGAAGATATTTCTTTTCCGCTTTCTTCTGCATTTTCTGTTTGACAAAGTTCAATAGCTTCAATTTCATTAGCAAATAAAATATCTACATGTTTTTTTACTAGTTCCATAAACTCATTTCTATGTCTTTCAACGCAAAAAGGATCTGACAAAGTTAATGAAACTTTATTACCTGCTTTATGTGCAATTTCTGCAGCTTTTACTAAACTTTCTTTAGCTAATTGTTCTTCCCAACAATATCCCTCTAAATAAACAATTTTGGAATTTTTAACTAATTTTTCATCGATATCTTTAGGGTTTAATAATGAACACGCGCCTATGTAAGTATTCATAGTTCTTTGTGCATCCGGGGTTACAAAAATAAAACATCTTGCTGTTCCTGGGCCATCTAAAATAGGCTTTGTTTCATAAAAAACTCCTACATCTTTAAGACTTTTAAAAAAAGATTTTCCAAGATCATCATCTTTTGTTTTTCCAATGAAAGCAGGATTACCAGATAATGACGCAAAACCAACTGTAGAATTTGCTACTGAACCTCCTGCCACTTCTAACCCTTTTTTTAAAGAGGAATAAAAATTTTCTGCTTTCTTTTCATCTATAAGAGTCATAACTCCTTTTTCTAATTTATTAACTTTTATAAATTCCTCATCAACTTCATATAAAACATCAACTACCGAATTTCCTATTCCTAAAAGATCAAACTGTTTCATTTTATTTATTAAATATTTTTACTTTTAAACATACATAATTGTTTCACAACGCAATCCAAACATTCAGGATTCCTTGCTTTGCAAACATATCTTCCATGAAGTATTAATAAATGATGCGCAATTTTTTTATATTTTTCTGGAACAATTTTTTCGAGATTTAATTCCACATCAATTGGTTTTTTTCCTACTGCTATTTTTGTTCTATTTGAAACTCTAAAAATATGAGTATCAACTGCTATAGTAGATTTATTAAATGCAATATTTAATACAACATTTGCTGTTTTTCTACCAACTCCTGGCAAAGAAACTAAATCTTCTCTATTATTAGGAACATTTCCATTAAATTCTTCTACTAAAATTTTGCTTAAACTCATAATATTTTTTGCTTTATTATTATAAAGTCCAATTGTTTTAATTAAAAATTTTAATTTTTTCAATCCTAATTTTAAAATTTTTTCTGGAGTATTTGCTATCAAAAATAATTTTTTTGTAGCTTTATTAACCCCAATATCAGTAGATTGTGCTGATAAAACTACAGCAATTAATAAAGTAAAATTATTTGTATATTTTAGATCTGATTTAGGCTTTGGATTTTTTTTCGATAATAAATTAAAGAATGTTTGAATATTTTTTTTTATCATTATTAAAGAAATTATTTTCCTTAATTTTTATATTTCAAATAAATATTAAAAAAGTAAAATAGAATTTCTCATATTTTAAAATAAATGAAAATCAATATACTTTTACCTAATAACTTTGTTAAATATCATACTTCTTATGCATTTACTTATCCAATTATTAAATCTTTCAATTTAATAAAAAAAGAAGGTATAAATATAAATTTTTTACATTCTATAAAGAAAAAAAATTTTGAATGTGATATTTTAATTATTGAAAGTAGATTTTATAATACAATAAAAGAAAAAAGCCATTTTTTAAATTACTTAAAAAAAATTAATATAAATAAAATAATTTTTGCTGATACAAATGACAGTACAGGACAAATACAAAATGAAATTTTAACTTTGGTAAATTCCTATTGGAAAACACAAATTTTAAAAAATAAAAAAGAATATACAAAATCTCATTATGGGGGAAGATTATTTACAAATTTTTATAATAAAAAATTTAACATTAAAGATAATAATGAACAATTTAGTGAACCTATAAATAGTAAGTTACTTAAAAAAATAAAAATTTGCTGGAATGCTGGATTATGTGATTATGGAAAATATGCATATATAAAACAAAAATTATTTTCGATATTTAAATCTAAATTTTTTATAAATAACTCTAATTATTCTTCTTATTCTTTTGAAAAAAATATTAATATTTCATGCAGAATAGAAACTAATTATGATAGAGAAACTGTAAAATTTCAAAGAGATCAGATTGCTAAAGTACTTAAAAGAAATAATATTGAAACAAAAAAAATTTCCCGTTTTAAATATTTAAAAGAAATTAAAAATTCCAAATTTGTCATATCTCCTTTTGGATGGGGAGAAATTTGTCCACGTGATTTTGAAATTTTTATAAATGGTGGAATTTTAATGAAACCTAATATGGATAATATTGATACATGGCCAAATTGGTATATTTCAAACAAAACATATATACCCATTAATTGGGATCTTATAGACTTCGAAAAAAAAATAGAAACTTCATTAAATAATTACGAAAAATTAAAAAGGATTGCAATATCTGCACAAAAAAACTATTTTTTTTATACTACACATAATTCTAAAAAAATTTTTGCTGAAAGATTTTTAAAACTTATAAAAAACTAATTATGAATAAAAATAATATAAAATATAAAATAACCTTATACCCATACAGAAGTTTAAGTAAAACAGGCTTTTTTATTCTTATGTTTGTTTTAGGAATAATTAGTTTTATTGCTGGTATAACTTTTATGTTAAAAGGCGCATGGCCTGTTTTTGGTTTTTTTGGTCTAGATGTTTTATTAGTTTATATCTTTTTTAAAATAAATTTTAAAAGTGGAAAAAAAAAGGAAATAATTATTTTAACTGAAAACCAATTAATTATTGAATTTTATAATGAAAAAAAAATTTCTAAAACACATTACTTAGATGCAAACTGGTTAAAAATAAATCTTACAAAATTTAAAAATGAAATAAGCAAATTAAAAATATCATCAAAAAACAAATCAGTAATTGTTGGTTCTTTTTTAAGATATAAAGAAAAAAAAAATATAGTTAAATCCTTAAAAACTGCTTTAAGAAAAAATCATTTTAATTATGAAAAAATAAATGTTTAAAATTAAAAGAAGTACCCTAAGCTTCGTAATGCTTTTTTTACTTGGGATAATTTGGGGTAGTTCTTTTCTTTTTATAAAATACACCGTTTTATCATTAAAACCAGTAACTGCAGTTTTTCTACGAATGATAGTAGCTGCATTATGCTTATTTATTTATACAAAGATAAAATCAATACAAATTCCGATTAAAAAAAAAGATATAATTAACTATATTACTATTGCTATTCTTGGTAATGTTTTTCCATTTTTTTTAGTAAGTTGGGCTGAAGTATCAATTAATACAAATGTTACCGGAATTATTATGGGCCTTATGCCAATTACCACAGTTTTTCTAGCTTATTTTTTTGTTAAAGAAGAAAAAATTAATATTTACACATTCATTGGAATTTTTTTAGGATTTCTAGGATTATTTTTTCTTTTAGAAATTATTACAAATAAAAATAATAATTCTTTGCCAGAAATCGCTGTAGTAATTGGTACTATAAGTTTTGCAATAGCAACAGTATATACAAGAAAAATTCCTAATTTTAATCCTTTATATATATTAACTGGATCAACATACTTCGCTTGTTTAATTTTAATACCATTTGTAATTTTTTTTGATGATCCATTAAATATATCAGCAACAAATCAAAGTATAATATTTGCTATAATTCTTGGAGTACTTAATACCGCAATAGGGGGTTTAATTTTTTTTAAATTAATTAAATTATCTGGCGCCGCTTTTACATCAACAGTAAACTTTATTACTCCATTTGTTGCTGTAGTTTGGGGATATATTTTTTTACAAGAATATTTAAATTTTAATCAAATTGTAGGATTTATTTTTATATTAATTGGAATATATTTAGTAAAAAAATCAACTAATGCCTAATACATTAGACATATTAAAGAAGCCTTTCTTTTTTTTTATTAACCAAATAGCTGCTTTTATTGCCCCTATAGCATAAATTGATCTATTAAAACCTTTGTGTTTTAATTCTATCTCTTCATTTTTATTTTTAAAAATCACAGAATGATCTCCAACTATATTTCCTTGCCTTTTACAATAAAAATTTACTTTACCTAATTCTTTTTTTCTCATTTTATTTGGCTTAAGATTAGATATTTTTTTTAAATTAAAATTTTTTCCTTTAGCAACTGCTGAGCCCAATGCTAAAGCTGTTCCTGAAGGTGCATCTTTTTTATTTTTATGATGTATATCTAAAACTTCAACCGAAGTATTTTTACTAAAAAAAATAGTCGATGATTTATTTACTAACTCTAATAATAAATTTATACCGATGCTCATGTTAGGAGCAAAAATTATAGATATTTTTTTTGATGCTTTTTTAATTTCTAATATTTGTTTATTTGTTAAACCGGTTGTGCCTATTACTAATTTTTTATTTAACTTTAATACATATTTTAAAGTTTCTAATGTACTTTCAGGTAAAGAAAAATCGATAATAACATCAGCATTTTTAAAAGCTAACTCCTTATCATCTGTTATTTTAATTTTTTTTATCTTTTTATTCAAAAAAGAAGAATTTTTATTTTCAACTGCTGCAATTAAATCAACATTGGGAAAATTTTTTAATTCTTTAATTATTTGAGTGCCCATTCTCCCAGCACAGCCTACCACAGCCAATTTAATTTTTTTCATAGTTTTTTAATTATATATTATTTTTTATTCCAGAGGTCTTTTAATCTATTAAAAAAGCCTTCTGATTGAGGACTAGTAGTTTTTTTGTTTTTATCACCATGGAATTGTTTTAATAATTCTTTTTGTTTATTTGATAAATTAACCGGAGTTTCAACAAATGCTTCCAAATATAAATCTCCATTCCCATTTTGTTTAAATATTGGCAATCCTTTATTTGATAATCTAAAATTATTTCCTGATTGGGTACCTGAAGGAATTTTTACTTTTACTATCGATCCATCTAAAGTTGGAACTTCTATACTTCCACCTAATATAGCATCAATCATTGGTATAGGCGCTCTACAATATAAATTTTCACTATCTCTTTTAAAAATAGAATGAGGTTTTTCTTTAATAAAAATATATAAATCTCCTGAGGGGCCTCCTTTGTAACCTGCTTCTCCTTCTCCTGACAATCTAATTCTAGTTCCATCCTCAACTCCTGCTGGAATATCTACAGATAAACTTTTCTTTTTATCAACTCTTCCTGTTCCTTGACAATCACTACATGGATTTTTTATAACTTGTCCCTCTCCTCTACAATCTGGACAAGTTTGTTGAATGGTAAAAAATCCTTGTTGAGCTCTTACAGATCCATGACCTTCACAAGTAGGACAATTTTCTGGTACAGAATTTGCTTCATGGCCATTTCCATCACAAGGTTTACATTTTATTTTTGTAGGAACATGTATTACAATTTTTTTTCCAGAAAAAATTTCTTCCAACGAAACTTCCATATCATATCTTAAATCAGCTCCATATTCTCTTCTATTTGTTCTTTCTCTTTGACCACCTCTACCTCCAAAGATTCCTCCCATATCATCGTCAAAATCTCCGAACATCTCTTCAAAAATATCAGAAAAACCGCCGCCGCCAAAATTAAAGTCTTTAAAACCTGCTCCACCATTTTCAAATGCTTGATGACCAAATTGATCGTATTGTGCTTTTTTTTCTTTATCTTTTAAAATATAGTAGGCTTCATTAACTTTTTTAAATTTCTTTTCAGCTTTCTTATCATCCTTATTTCTATCGGGATGATATTTCATAGCCATTTTTCTATAAGCCTGTTTTATCTCATCATCGCTAGATGATTTGTTAACTCCCAAAGTTTCATAATAATCTTCTTTAGACATGCTTATTGATATAAGAACTTGTTATAAGAAAAAGAAGAGCTTATGCTGATTTTTTATTATCTTTTTTATTTACTTCTTCAAATTCAGCATCAACAACTTTTTCTTCTTTTTTATTAGAATCTTTTTTTTCGCCTTTTGGAGGTCCTTTTTTTGCTTGATTTGCTTGTTGTTTTTGAGCTTCTTGTTGAGCTTCCTTATAAATTATTTCTCCAAGCTTCATTGATGCTTGGGTTAATGCCTCTATTTTTGTTTTTAATTCTTCTTTATTTTCACTATCTTTTACTTTTTTAAGCGCTTCTAAGCTTTCTTCAATTTTTTTCTTTTCTTCATTACTAACTTTTGAACCATGTTCTTTTAAACTTTTTTCAGTTGCATGAATTAATGAATCTGCTTGATTCCTTAAATCTATAACTTCTTTTTTCTTTTTATCTGAATCGGCATGTTTTTCAGCATCTTTTACCATTTTTTCTATTTCTTCTTCAGAAAGACCTCCTGAGTCTTTAATTGTTATTTTTTGTTCTTTATTGGTACCTTTATCTTTTGCTGAAACATTTAAAATACTATTTGCATCAATATCAAAAGTTACTTCAATTTGTGGTATCCCTCTAGGAGCAGGGGCAATTCCTTCAAGATTAAAATTACCTAAAATTTTATTATCTGCTGCCATTGCTCTTTCACCTTGTAAAACTCTAATTGTTACTGCTGTCTGGTTATCATCAGCAGTTGAAAATATCTGACTTTTTTTTGTTGGTATAGTTGTATTTTTATCAATTAATTTTGTAAACACTCCGTTTAATGTTTCAATACCAAGAGTTAATGGTGTGACATCCAATAATAAAACATCTTTAACATCTCCTTGCAATACTCCTGCTTGAATTGCTGCTCCTGTAGCTACAACTTCGTCAGGGTTTACACCTTTATTAGGTTCTTTATCAAAAATTCTTTTAACAGTTTCTATTACTTTAGGCATTCTTGTCATACCTCCAACAAGAATAACGTTCTTAATATCGCTTGCTTTTAATCCTGCATCTTTTATAGCAGTCTCACAAGGCTCAACAGTTTTTTCTATCAAATCTTCGACTAAAGATTCTAACTTAGATCTTGATAAACTTATATTTAAATGCTTAGGACCCGATTTATCAGCAGTGATAAAAGGTAAATTAATTTCAGTTTGAGAAGAATTAGAAAGTTCGATTTTTGCTTTTTCAGCTCCTTCTTTTAATCTTTGTTTTGCAAGAGGGTCTTGCCTTAAATCAACTCCATTTTCTTTTTTAAATTCATCAGCTAGATAATCAATAATTCTATTATCAAAATCTTCTCCGCCAAGAAATGTGTCTCCTGATGTAGATTTTACTTCAAAAACTCCATCACCTAATTCAAGAATTGAAACATCAAACGTACCACCACCTAAATCATAAACTGCTATTGTTCCAGAATCTTTTTTATCAAGACCATAAGCTAAGGCTGCTGCTGTTGGTTCATTAATAATTCTTTTAACTTCCAAACCTGCAATTTTACCTGCATTTTTTGTAGCTTGTCTTTGAGAATCATTAAAATAAGCAGGGACAGTAATAACAGCTTCTTTTACTTCTTGACCTAAATGCTTTTCTGCAGTTTCTTTCATTTTTTGTAGAATAAAAGCACTGACTTGTGAAGGCGCATATTTCTTTCCATTGGCTTCAACCCAAGCATCTCCATTATCGCCAGATACAATTTTATATGGAACTAAATCTTTATCTTTCTCAACTTCTTTATCATCTATTCTTCTTCCTATTAATCTTTTTACAGCAAATAAAGTATTTTCAGGGTTTGTTACAGACTGTCGTTTAGCAGCTTGTCCTACTAATGTTTCTTTACCATCCTTAGAGAATGCAACCATTGAAGGTGTTGTTCTAGAACCTTCAGTATTTTCAATAACTTTCGCACTTTTTCCATCCATTATTGCTACGCATGAATTTGTTGTACCTAAATCTATTCCTATAATTTTACTCATTTTTTTTAATTACCTTTTATATAAATATCAATGTGTTGAACTATATAATAGTTTTGTATGTAATGTACAAGTCTTTGAACAAAAAAAACTAATCTTTTTTTTTTTCACCCTTTTTTGTTACAACTACCGATGCCGGTCTTAAAAGTCTATCTTTAATCAAATACCCGTCTTGAACAATTTTAATAATTTCACCTGCTTCCTTCTCTTCATTTATCTCTTCAGATACTGCTTGATGAAAATTAGGATCAAATTTTTTTCCCAAACATTCAATTTTTTTAACATCAAATTTTTCAAGAGTTTTAATAAAATCTTTGAAAATAAGATCAATTCCATCTATTAAAGGCTTAGCATTATCATTAATATCTTTTTTAATTAAAGACATACTGTCTATAACGCGAGTAAAATTATCTGCTACTAAAATTATTTCATTAGCAAATTCTGTAACAGCATACTTAAAAGTATCTTCTCTTTCTTTATCAAATCTTTTTCTTAAATTATCAATTTCTGCAAGATGTCTTAGGCTATCATCTTTAGCTTGCTTAAGTTCTTTTTGTAAATCATTTAAATTTACATTACTAACTTTTTTTTTTTTAATATCTGAATTTTTGTCTATATTATTAGTTTTTTTTACTTGAGATTTATTTTTTTTTAATTTATCCATTATTTCTTGTAATTATAACTAAATTGTATGTAAGATAATTTTCATAAAGTTCAATATCCATGAAAAATAAAAAAATAAAATCAATAGTTATAGCGAGCCACAATGAAGGCAAAATAAAAGAAATGCTGCCTTTTATTAAAAAATTAAATACTAAAATATATTTAGCAAAAGATTTTAACCTTAAAGAGCCTATAGAAGATGGCAAAACTTTTATAGATAATGCTCTTAAAAAATCTCGCTATGTTAATAATAAAACAAAAAAAGTTTCAATAGCCGATGACTCAGGCTTAGTAATTCCTGCTATTCAGGGTAAACCTGGCATATATTCTGCAAGATGGGCAGGAAAAGATAAAAATTTTTATAAAGCAATGAAAAAAATAAATAAACTTTTATTTAAGAAAAAAACGAACGCTTATTATATATCTGTACTTGCTATTTCATGGAATAAAAAAGAAGAAAAAGTTTTTATAGGTAAAATTTTTGGTAGTTTAGTCTGGCCACCTAGAGGAAATTTAGGTTTTGGTTACGATCCAATTTTTATACCAAAAGGATATAATAAAACTTTCGGTGAATTACCGAATAAAATTAAAAACAAAATAAGTCACAGAGTAATTGCTTTTAAAAAATTATTAAATTTTTTAAATTAATTTTTTTATTTTTTTGTTAGATATTCAACTTTAAAACTATTTTGTTTGATTTCTAAAACAGAAAGTTTTCTTTCAACTGTGCCATTTGATAAAAATTTAAAATTTCCATCTATTCCTGAAAAACCGTAAGAATTTTGAAAATCATTATAATTTAATTCATATATATTATCATTTTTATTTACAATCGAAAAAACTGTTGTTAATGAATCGTGAGCTAATGATGATAACCTAACAGGTTCATAATTATAGAATTTATAAAATTTCTTTTTAAAATTTTTCCATAATTTAGGACTTGGGGCTACAAACCAAGCTCCTATCAGCCCTGGCTCTGATCCTATATTATCTACATACCATTCTCCAGTTCCAATAAGCTTAATTTTATTAAAATCAACTCCATAGTAAGTTAATAAAGCAGTAGTTTCTTTTAACTTATTACCTGATTCAACTAACAATAAAACATCAAAGCCTGGATCAAAATCTTCTATTGGATTCTCACCAGTTTCTTCATCTATTTCAATTTTAGGATTTTTATCTAAACCAACTAAATTTTGTATATTTTTTTCAAAATTTTTAAAATTTGGATCATATAATTCTACTTTACTAAGAGATAAATTATTTTTATTTAAAACTGATCTATAAGTTTTTAATGATCTTTTACCATATTTTGAATTAGGTAATAAAGCTGCATATCTAATATATTTTTTTTTAACTGTATATTCTGTTATTTTTTTAATTTGTTCTTCTGGCTCAAAACCCATTAAATAAACGCCTTGTTCCTTTTCTTTTCTATCACTAGAAAAAGATATTAAAGGTATATTTTTATATTTAGCTATATTTAAAGATGAATTAAGAGTTGAAGAAAAAAATGGTCCTAAAATAACATTTACATCTTGTTCAACTAATTCTTTAGTAGCCTTTTTTGCTAAAGAAGGATTTGCTTTTGTATCCTTAATAATTAATTCACTATCTATATTTTTATTATCAAAAACTACCATTTGCATGGTATCCAAAAATGATTGGCCGATATAAGAATATTTTCCAGTTAATGGTAACAAAACTCCTATTTTAAGTTTTTTAGAATATTTTTCTTGTTCAATAACTTTTTCTTTTACAACTTTTTTAGTTTTTTTCTTTTTTTTAATTACTCCAAAAAAATTAAAAGGGCTTTTCTTTTCTTTTACTTCTATATCTTCGTATGTAATATATGCATCTTTGTTTTCATCTTCTGTTTCTTTTTTTGAATCTTCTATATATTTTATATCTTCTTCTGTTAAAACTGCAGCATTAGAAAAAAGATTATAATTAAAAAAAAATATTAAAGAAAAACAAATTAGTTTAAAATATAATTTAATCATATTTTTCTATATCTTATAAACAAATGTTAAAAATAGACAATATTTTACTCACACCTGAATTATATATTGTTTCAACTCCAATTGGCAATTTAAAAGATATAACTATTAGAGCATTATCAATATTAAAAAACTGTGATTTAATAGCATGTGAAGATACAAGAGTTACAAAAAAATTATTAACATCTTATGAAATTAAATCAAAAAAGTTAATTTCCTTTCATGAACATTCTTCCCAACAAAAAATATTTTTTATAATTGAAACATTAAAAAAAGGTAAATCAGTTGCATTAGTAAGTGACGCGGGGACTCCTGTTATTTCAGATCCTGGAATTAAATTAATAAAATTGGCTATAACTAATAAAATAAAAGTTACTCCTATTCCAGGAGCTAGTGCTGTTACATCATCATTAGTTGGTTCAGGGTTATCATTTGATAAATTTCTATTTATAGGATTCCTACCAAATAAAAAAAATCAAAGAATAAACCTATTAAATGAATATAAAGAAATTAATTCATTATTAATTTTTTATGAAAGTGCAAAAAGAATTAAGGAAACAATAAAAGATATGTTTTCGATTTTTGGAAATAGAAAATGTGTTATTGCAAGAGAAATGACTAAATATTATGAAACATTTTACAGAGGCGATCTAAATGAATTTAAAAATATAAAAAATAATTTAAAAGGTGAAATTACAATTATTTTATCATCACCAGAAAAAAAAAATGAAGAATTAGATATAAATGATAATGAAATAAAAAAAATAATATCATTTACAAAAGAAAAACTAAGTACAAAAGATTTATCTGAGCTTTTATCAATAATTTATAAAAAACCTAAAAAATTTTTTTATTCAAA
>CEUZ01077075.1_pt1 | contig 11644 bp, 9 predicted proteins | sample 361511 | NCBI WGS metagenome assembly CEUZ01 (sample SAMEA2622822, study PRJEB7988) | marine metagenome | biome: marine biome (ENVO:00000447); feature: surface water layer (ENVO:00002042); material: "saline water (ENVO:00002010), including plankton (ENVO:xxxxxxxx)" | depth 5 m
CAAGGAAGAATTCGGTGCTGTCAACAACTGTCATACCACCGCTTCCCCTTGCCAAGGTCCATGCGCCACCCTGTGCGAAAATCGCTCGGTATCCATCGGCTATAGCCTGATAGGAAACGCTTCCTTGGTCAGTACCGATAGTGGTAGTTACTGGTCCGCCAGTTACTACTTGAAGGGTGATGTTGCTACTAGGGGTAGATCCTAATCCTGAATTCGTGTCGGTAACATCAAACTGAACCGTTGGGTTATCAACGTTAGTTATAGTACCGTCTACAGGAATCAAACCTGAAATCGTAGGAGCAACACTATCTACCTTGATAGTATCGGAGTCAAGAACAGCTCCAGCCGAGTCCAGGTAGCTGACGGTTAATGTATCACCATCGTTTACCCAAACACCATCACTGTTGGTGCCTTGCGTGGCCCCTTCACTGCTTAAGAATATGTCACCACGATAAATCGTGCTTGTTGAGCTAACTGCAGTTATTGCTGAACCAACTGCTGCTACCTCAGAGATTGTTACATACTCACCTGCAGGGTCAGAAGTACTTGTGACTTTGGCCCTTCTCAGTGTAGTGCTGCTACCTGTCCAAACATCTTGGATGTCATAGGTGAATGCTGCTGAAATCTCGTTACCCAAAGTACCGGTAACAAGTGTGAATGAACCGTTTGCTGCATCCCATGTAGCAAGATTCAGTGTCGTGGTTCCTTCCTTAACAACAGGTGCACCGGTCAAAGGTGTTGCTGCTGCTCCGGTAACTGGTCCAATTACTGGTCCTGAAGTAGCTGCACTACCATAACCCAAAGCACTCGTAAGTGTTCGGTTGGTACCATGTGCCGAGTTATTGGAAGTTGAGGTACCTGCTGTTGCTGCGGAAATATTGAAATACAGTGACGATGAGGTTTCAAAACCACCATTTGTGCCACCACATTGTGCTACCACGTAGTAACAAGTCGACGTTCCTATGAAGGTCGCTGTTCCACTTTTTGTAGTAGTTAGCGCGCCGTCCTTAATAAAGAAGGTCGACGTACTATTCGGCTTGATATGAGTAATATCATTACCGCTTGTGTCTGACCACTCCGCGTCGTCTTCTGCAGGCGCTACGATTGCACCCTCCACTGCCACTGGAGTTGTCGTGGCAAACACCGCCATTAGCAACCCTAAGGCCACCAGTACGGAAAAGATTCTAACTGAATAATTCACTGCCTACCCCCTTCTTACTTTCGTTTATTAACTTTCTAAATTTATTACACAAAACTTCCCGAGAGGTCCTTCCCTCCCGGGACAACTTAGTTTCTAATCTAACTTTCATCAATCCAATCATACAACCTAACGTCTTTCTCGTCCAGCGATGAAAATCACTTCCTAATTTTTACACCAGCTATAAAGCTATTGTCAAGTAGTATTCTGACACGATTTTATCAACGGTACCGAATCTACAATTGACAAAGGGGCGTATTTAAAATTAAATCTGCAAATCAGTACAAACTATATATTAGGCCCCTTAGGGATGTCAATGTATACAAGCTTTTAATTTTCATATATTTTTTACTATCCAAACTAGAGTTAATATAAATCATGTTATTGCCATAGGGACCTACAGTTAGAAATAACTATTTATTTCTCTTCTTTTTTTCCAAGATTAGATAGGAATTCGTCATTATCTTTTGTTTTCTTTAATCTATCAAGTACTTTTTCAGTAGCCTCCGAAGACCCCATGGAATCTGTTGCTATCATGCTAACCATCCTTCTAAGAAGCCAAACCTGCTTCAGCTTAGTTTCATCTAGAAGAAGTTCTTCTCTGCGCGTACTACTTCTTGGAATATCCATCGCCGGGAATATTCGCTTTTCCGATAATTTACGATCCAGATGAACCTCCATGTTGCCTGTACCTTTAAATTCCTCGTATATCACTTCATCCATTCGGCTACCTGTATCAACCAAACATGCAGCTAAAATCGTAAGACTTCCCGCATCCTCTGTATTTCGAGCTGCTCCAAAAAATCTTTTTGGAGGATATAAAGCTACGGGGTCAATACCTCCTGAAAGTGTTCGTCCACTGGTTGGCATAGCTACATTGTATGCCCTGGTTAACCTAGTCAAGCTATCTAGCAGGACTACCACGTGTCGGCCAGCTTCAACCATACGTTTTGCACGTTCAAGGACTAGCTCTGCTACGCGACAATGATCCTCAACCGGTTCGTCAAATGTTGAGCTATATACTTCTCCTTCAATTGATCTTTTCATATCAGTTACCTCTTCCGGCCGCTCTCCGATCAATGCGACAAGTAACTGAATATCCTTCTGATTTTCTGTTATACCGTTTGCAATCTGTTTAAGTATCGTAGTTTTGCCTGCTTTTGGTGATGAAACTATCATCCCTCTTTGACCCCGTCCTATTGGTGATATCAAGTCAATAAGCCTGGTAGCCATCTGGGTTTTGCCAGTTTCAAGAACAATCTGTTCCGTTGGAAAAATTGGTATGAGATCTTCAAAATGAGGTCTCTGCCTGGCCTTATCTGGTTCTATTTCGTTCACTGATTCAACCCTAACGAGACTAAGATATCTTTCACCGTCTTTTGGATGCCTAACTTGACCAGATACCTCATCTCCTGCCCTAAGTCCAAATCTCCTTATTTGAGATTGGGAAACGTACACATCCCCAGACTTCGAGCGAGTAACACCTGCGGTTTTCAAAAAACCATAACCATCATTGGTTTTCGATAAAACTCCTTTTGCCACGTTGTTACCGTTTTGTTCAGCTACTTCCGGTGTCCTATCTTCATCCTTCTGACGAGGCCTTTTTCTTTTCGAACTTGTTTTTTCATGCATTGTATTAGTCAGATCTAGTCTCCTGGACTCAAAATAAACGAAAACTTATTAAATTCTTTGTTCTGCTTCATTGAATATCCTGTTTCAGTACGAAGCTATCTACCAATTTGATCTCATTCGATCTCTGTCACTGGAATTAAACGGTGATAGGGAGTCGGAATATTATTATTCGAAACACCCAAATAAGAGATTTTACCTGTTTTTGAAACGTGGAATCTTCGAATTAAATAACTGAATATTATTTCAAAAACTACATGAATGAGGTTTTAAAGAGGACTAACGGCTTCGATTATAACATCAACTTTATAAAACGTCTAGGATCATTTATGTATCTATGTTAGTGGCAAATAATGCTGTCCGCCTTCTCTCAATGTTTCAACTGCCTTTCCGAGAAATTCCCTGAATAAAGGATGAGGAGCATCCGGCCTTGAGAGAAATTCAGGATGGAACTGAACCCCAACCATGAAACCTGAACCTTGGTATTCCATTATCTCCACCAGCTTTCCATCGGGCGAGACTCCAGTAGGTCGAATATTCACAGCCTCAAAGTTTTTTCTGTAAGCATTATTAACCTCATACCTATGTCGATGTCGTTCAAAAATCTTTTCTCTTCCGTACGCCCTATGTGCCCAAGAATTTGCTAATAAATCACATGGATATTGACCAAGGCGCATAGTGCCACCCATTTCCGTCACATCCTTTTGATCTGTCATGAGATCAATAACAGGAGCAGAGGTCTTATCGTTAAATTCCGTTGAATTAGCATCATCGAGTTGTAAAAGAGTTCTGGCTGCCTCTATTACCATAACCTGCATTCCCAAACACAAGCCTAAATAGGGAACATCATTTTCACGAGCATACTTGACTGTTGAAATCATGCCTTCGATACCACGTGGCCCAAATCCCCCAGGAACCACAATACCTCTCATGTTATCAAGATAAACGTCGGGCCCATTTTTCTCTATCTCTTCAGCATGTATCCATTTTAACTCGACACGACTATTGTGAAACAGTCCGGCATGGTATAAAGCTTCGCGAACCGATATATAAGAGTCTGGAAGGTCTACATATTTACCAACAACCCCTATTTGAATTATTTCCTTTGTATCATGCATCCTTTGAACCATTTCAGCCCATGGAGTTAACTGGAACGGAGCAGCGTTAATTTTTAGCGTTTCTACTATTAATTCACCCAGATCTTCCTGTTCAAGCACTAGCGGCACCTCATAGACTGTGCTCACAGTAGGTAAGGCTATAACTCCCTTTCTAAATACGTCGCAATGCACGGAAATCTTATCTTTAATATCTTCTGTGACTTCATGTTCACTTCTGCAAACAATAGCATCAGGCTGTATACCTATACTTCTGAGCTCACGAATACTATGTTGAGTTGGTTTGGTTTTGATTTCTCCAGTGGTTCCTATGTATGGCAAGTAGGTCACATGTATATAAAAAACATTATCCCGTCCTGCCTCGTTCCTCATCTGTCGAATTGCTTCCAAAAACGGCAGTCCCTCGATATCTCCTACAGTCCCTCCTACTTCCACAACTATTGCGTCAGCTTTACTTTCTTCTGCAAGTCGATGCATTCTTTTCTTGATGGCATCGGTAACATGCGGTACTGCCTGAATAGTCCCGCCTAAAAACTCACCCCTGCGTTCCTTAGCAATAACTTCACTGTAAATTTGCCCGGCTGTTAGGTTAGATAGTTCTGTTAATTCAACATCAATGAAGCGTTCATAATGCCCTAAATCCAAGTCAGTCTCGCTACCGTCATTGGTTACAAATACTTCCCCATGCTGATAGGGCGACATGGTCCCTGGGTCAACATTCAGATAAGGATCTAGTTTAAGCACAGAAACAGAAATATCGCGACTTTTGAGCATCCTGCCAATGGAGGCAACGGTTATACCTTTACCTACAGAACTTACAACTCCACCAGTCACAAATATAAAGCGCGTCATAGAACTAAAACACCCTGCGAAAACGAATGCGATCCTGCACCGTTGCAAAACAAGTGTCCTGACAAAGAAACCATGGAACGCTTATAGTTTTCAAAGAGTGGGCGATGTGTCATCTAGTACATTTCCTCAGAGCCATCAAAGAATGAATTTAATTGAAAACACAACCACTCCTTGAGGGTAAACTCAGTATAGGCTTGCCCATAATTCATGTCAATAATCTTTTAAGTCCACATTAACTACCATTGTATCTTCAAAATAAATTTAGCCAATCAAAATGTTTTTCACTAATCGTTAAAAAATCCCGATGGCTATATTTAATCCAAACTAAATGCGTGAGCATATACACTATTCCCGAATTCATACCGATATGACAAAATGTCTTGGATAGGATAAATCGTAGAATTCTTTTTTGGAGAAACCAATGAAATATTATCGCTTATATACACAAGATTCTAAATCAATAATTGTAGCCGAGCAGCCAGACGGAACATTTATCAACTTGACATCTGCCAACCCTGAACTGTGTTCATTAAATCAATTGGCATTATCATCTTCGATTATGGGCATAACTATCGATGATTTGGTCAATAAAGTAATTAATTCCTCAAATGTAAGTCAAATTGAATTTGATACTACTAGAAAAAGCTCGTCCAATTATCAGATTGGTATCCCTTTCAATCCTCCAGAAGTCTGGGCAGCTGGAGTAACCTACAAATCAAGCGAGATGGAACGCCGCCGTGAAAGCAAAACACCAGACATATACTCAAAAATATATGATGCAGATCGACCTGAACTCTTTTTAAAAGCTACATCAGACAGGTGTGCAGGACCATACGAGTCAATCGGTATTAGAAGTGACTCCGAATGGAATGTCCCAGAACCTGAACTTGCATTTGTTCTATATGGTGGAGAAATTATAGGATATACGATAGGTAACGATGTTAGTAGCAGATCTATTGAAGGAGAAAATCCCCTATATCTTCCTCAGGCCAAATTTTACACTAGGTCTTGCGCCATCGGACCATGTTTTGTGACATCTAGTAGTTTAAAATACCCTGATAATCTTAAAATAAAGTGCTCTATAACAAGAAATGGGGCAGAGATCTTTCAGGGAGAAACCTCTACTTCACTAATAAATCGAAGTTTTGAAGATTTGGCTCAGTGGTTGCAAAAACATAACGCAGTGCCAAATATGACTGCAGTATTGACAGGTACAGCAATCATTCCTCCTCCTGAAATCACATTATCTCCTAAAGATAAGGTTTCAATAGAAGTTGAGAAGATCGGAATCCTAGAAAATACTGTTGTATCCGTTTGAAAATTTCCTTATCAATAAAAAGAATTGTTAATTTACACAGGGACTGAATTTTACTTGGTTTAGCTGATTATTTAGCGCTCGAAATTTCAAGCATATTCTGCCCTATTTTGACAACATCATATCCCTGACAGTAGATCCAATATCTGCTGGCGTTGGAATAATGGTGGCTCCTGCTAAACTCAATGACTGTATCTTTTGCTCAGCTCTCGCAGAAGGGCCTGTAATAATGGCTCCTGCATGACCCATTCTTCTTCCCTCAGGCGCACTATTTCCAACAATCAAAGCAGCTACAGGCTTACTGACTTCATTTAGTATAAATTCGGCTGCTTCCTGTTCACGTGAACCACCAATTTCCCCAATCAAAACTATACCTTCAGTCTCTGGATCAGCTTCAAACATCCTAAGTACATCGATAAACGATGTCCCGCTAACAGGATCTCCTCCAATACCGACGCATGTAGACTGGCCTATACCAATAGAAGTCAACTGTCCAACGGCCTCATATGTAAGCGTACCACTTCTGGAAACAACACCTATGTTACCTGGTTTATGTATGTTCCCAGGCATAATTCCAACTTTACAATTTTCTCCAGGAGAAATAAGGCCTGGACAATTAGGGCCAATAAAGGTCATATCTTTATTTTCTAAATAGTTCACTACCTTAACTGTATCTGCAACAGGTATCCCTTCCGTTATGCATACTACTATGGGTATTCCTGCATCAGCAGATTCCAATACAGCATCAGCAGCAAACGGGGGCGGGACAAATATTAAAGATATATTAGCTCCAGTACTTTCCACAGCCTGTTCAACCGTATCAAATACAGGGACACTATCTTCGAACATTAATCCACCCTTACCTGGGGTTACACCTGCGACAACATTGGTACCATATTCAATACATCGAGAAGCGTGAAAGCTTCCTTCTTTCCCGGTTATACCCTGTACTAGCAACTTCGTCTCTGTGTTAACTAAAATACTCAACTACATTCCTCTACTTTCTAAAATTATTATGCTGTGGCTATAGCAGCAGCTGCTTCACCGAGGTCATCGACCAGGGTCACATTTAAGTTCGAATCGGAAAGTATTTCCAAGCCTTCCTTTGCATTGGTACCTAGCATCCTGACAATAATTGGCCTGTCAATAGTGACTCCTTCTTTTTCGGCCAAAAGAATCCCTCTAGCCACCACATCGCACCTCAAAATTCCACCAAAAATATTAATCAAAACTTTTTTTACGTTAGTATCCGACAAAATTATTGAAACGGCTTCAGCTATTTTCTTTTCATCAGCCCCTCCACCGACATCAAGGAAATTTGCAGGGCCTTCACTAGTCTGGCCAATAACATCCATAGTTGCCATTGCCAAACCTGCTCCATTAACCATACATCCTACATCTCCATCTAGCTTAATATAAGAAATACCCGATTTTGCAGCTCGTGACTCTAACGCATCGTCCTGGGAAACATCATGCAGGGATTGGAGTTCTGGGTGCCTGAAAATCGCATCATCATCAAAATTTATCTTTGCGTCAGCGGCAAGTATTCTCCCATCTTTACAAACAACTAGAGGATTTATTTCAACCATAGAACAGTCATTTTCAACAAAAACATTAAAAATACCCATAACCAAAGAGTTGAACTCACGTATATCTGCAGAAGAAAAACCTAATTTATAAGCTATTTGTCTAATCTGGAAATTTAGTAAGCCCACTCCTCCATCAATCTTTACTTTGAATATTTTTTCAGGAGTTTCTTCAGCCACTTTTTCAATTTCCATACCACCAGCCTCACTTGCAATGAGAATTGCACCACGAGTCTCGCCATCCATTAAAATCGCTAGATACAATTCCCTGCCAACGTTTAGCTGTTCCTCAACTAAAACTTTCTCTATCGGGGCTCCTGAGGAGCTAGTCTGTCCTGTAACTAAGTTTGTTCCGATCAATTCCGAAGCTGATTTTTCAGCTTCTTCAGAAGAAGAGACAAGTTTTATTCCTCCTGCTTTACCTCTTCCACCTGCATGAATCTGAGCCTTGACTACAACACATCCTCCTAATTCCGTGGCAATTTTCCCTACATCGTTAATTGAACTGGCCACTTCTCCCCTAGGAACTGGCACACCAGCTTTAGAAAGAATGATTTTCGATTGATATTCGTGTAACTTCACCGTCCTTTAATCCTCCAATTAATCTTAAAACTACCTGCCGTGATGTGTTCTCAAAAGTTCAAAAAATATGTAGAACACTTTATCTGGCGGAGGGAGTGGGATTCGAACCCACGATACCCTTGCAAGTATACCGGTTTTCAAGACCGGCGCCTTAAACCACTCGGCCATCCCTCCAATAGGTTCGACACAAACAGTGTAACTGTTTGTCCATTAGCCAAGCAATCGATTAGGCACATGATTTTAAATGCTTCAAGGCTGTCCAGAATTATTAATACTACTTGAACATTCGTTGGAAATCTCGCATACCTTTACCCGATGCAAGCTGTTTCATCATTTTTTGCGCCTGTCTAAATTGATTAAGAAGTTGATTCACATCTTGAGGCTTCGTACCACTACCCTGCGCTATTCTTCGTCTTCGCTTACCCCCAATTAAACTAGGATTTTGTCTTTCTTGAGGAGTCATCGAAAATATTATTGCCTCGATTTTTGTAAGATTTTTGTCACCTAATTCCTGGTCCTCCATACGAGACTTCATTCCTGACATTCCTGGTATCAAGTCCATTATCTGTCCAAAAGACCCCATTTTTTTTAGCTGTTCAAGCTGTCCTAAAAAGTCGTTCAAATCAAACGTATCCTGTCGCATCTTTTTATTAAGCTCAATAGCATTTTGTTGGTCGAAACTCTTCTCTGCTTTTTCAATAAGGGTAAGCATATCCCCCATACCTAATATCCTAGAAGCTAGGCGGTCAGGGTGAAATTCCTCTAGGTCATCCAAGCGTTCACCGACTCCAATAAATTTAATAGGAACGTTAGTCTCAGAAAATATAGACAGAGCTGCACCCCCTCGAGCATCTCCATCCATTTTTGTCATAACCAATCCGGTTAATCCAATACGTTCATTAAAATCGTTAGCAACGTTTACTGCTTCTTGCCCGGTCATTGAGTCAATAACCAGTAAAGTTTCTAACGGCTGGGATATTTCCTTAATCGTTTCCAATTCAACCATTAAATCATCATCAACTTGAAACCTACCTGCAGTATCAATAATCGTCCAGTCAGAATTCTTGCTAATGCCATTTTTAATCCCATTAGCAACGACATGTTCAACATCTTCTCCGTCGGCTCCTCGATAAACTTCCACATCAATCTGTTTACCCAAAATTTCGAGCTGATCGATAGCGGCTGGACGATGCAGATCAGCTGCCACCATATAATTAGTTTGTCCAGCTTTCGTTAGGTATTTTGCTATCTTAGCTGTGGTGGTAGTTTTACCAGACCCATTAAGTCCAACCATTAATAATATTGAGTTAGAACCTGATCCTGATTCTAATTTACTAGAGCTGGCTCCTAGTATTTGAGTTAATTCATCATTGGTAATCTTTACAACTTGTTGACCAGGAGTCAGGCTTTTTAATACATCTTCCTGCACCGCTCTCTCTCTGATCCTATCCACAAAACTACGAGCAACCTTAAAATTAACGTCAGCTTCAAGCAGGGCCATCCTGATATCACGGAGTGCTACATCTACATCCTTTTCAGTAAGTCTTCCTTTACTGCCTAGCCCATTAAAAATACCTGTGAGTCGTGATGACAAGCTTTCAAACATTGTTAGGTAATTTCCATGAATATTTAATCATTTTAAATTATTAGTTCACCGTACCCATGCTGAAACTATAAGATGTTCAACCCAGTCATCGCTATCATTTATTAACTGGTGCCTCGCTTTTGGAGGGACACAGACTGCGTCTCCTTTTTTAACCGGATAAATTACATCATCGATCTTCATCTTGGCGCATCCATCTGTAAAGTAATAAACCTGCTCTCTATCTTCATGTAGATGATAATCACCACTTTTCCCGGCCTGCATTCTGTGTAGGGTAATACACTGAATGCCTTCTAGTGGAGCGTCTTGATAGGCCATATCTTCGTTACCTTTTTCAAGAAATAAGCGCCATACTATTGCACTATCATGTGCTACAACTGGAGTAGAGTCTTTCCAATTACGTATTGCTACCATTTTTCTCCTTGTAATAACAAAAACGAAAAGTCTTGCCGAAACAAACCTTACATAATAACTTCAAACCCAGTATAAGGGCGCAAAACCTCTGGAACAATTACACTGCCATCTGATTGTTGATAATTCTCTAACACAGCAATCAGAACACGAGCTATACCAAGACCTGATCCATTCAACGAATGCAAAAATTTAGGTCGGTCTCCTAGCTGTTGTCTATATCTAATATTTGCCCTTCTCGACTGAAAATCCCCACAATTTGAACAGGAGCTTACCTCCAGCCACTCCTGGCATCCAGGAGCCCACAATTCTATGTCATATGTTTTATTCGCTGCGAATCCAAGGTCTCCAGTACAGAGTAATTTCACTTGATGAGGTATATCGAGTTTCTTACATATAGTTTCTGCATCCGCAAGCATACCCTCAAGTTCTCTTTCGGAGTTTTCTGGCTCTACTAGTTTGTACATTTCAACTTTTTCAAATTGATGAACTCGTTTTATCCCTCTAGTATCTCGTCCAGCTGCGGCTTTTTCCCTACGGAAACACGGAGTGTGTGAAACATATCGGAGAGGGAGAAGACCAGGTTCTATAATCTCCCCACTATAAAGTCCTGTTATAGGAACTTCTGCTGTTGGAACCAACCAAAGATCATCAATTTCATCATGGTACATATTATCGGCAAATTTAGGTAATTGCCCTGAACCAGCTGCTGTTGTTTGATTCACTAAGTCTGGAAGGTACATTTCTTCATACCCATTATCTCTGACATGAATATCCAGCATCCATGAAATCAAAGCTCTCTGAAGTATCGCTCCCTTACCCTTAAGAATATAAAACCTGGATCCAGATATCTTAGCGCCTCTTTCAAAATCTATGATTCCTAGATTTTCTCCAAGCTCCCAATGAGGTAATGGTACGAAGTCAAACGATCGGGTAATTTCTGAGGTTCGTATAATCACATTATCATTTTCATCATTGCCGTCAGGAGTTTCAGCATTTGGTATATTGGGCAATAAAAGAAGGATTTTACTTAAATCATTTTCGATATTTCTTGTTTCAGCTTCAAGGGTTTTAATTCTGTCACCAATATCACGCATCTCGCTGATAAGTTCTTGGGGCTTAGTCTTCAATGCACCTATTTTTTTACTTACACTATTTCTTCGCCCTCGGAGTTCATCTCTTTCTTGAATAACAATCTTACGCCGCTCGTCAAAATCAATAATTTTATCCAAATCAATTGATTCTCCACGACGTTGCAAAGCATTTTTTACCCGTTCAGGGTGTTCTCTTATAACCCGGATATCAAGCACTAATCACCTCTGGTCAAAAACATCTTATCCATTTAAAGTATAC
>CEUZ01270109.1_pt1 | contig 11643 bp, 9 predicted proteins | sample 361511 | NCBI WGS metagenome assembly CEUZ01 (sample SAMEA2622822, study PRJEB7988) | marine metagenome | biome: marine biome (ENVO:00000447); feature: surface water layer (ENVO:00002042); material: "saline water (ENVO:00002010), including plankton (ENVO:xxxxxxxx)" | depth 5 m
TATATAAAATACTTATAAATTATTTTTTATAAAATGAATAATTTAATCGTAGTCAGACATGGACAAAGTCTTTGGAATAAATCCAAAAGATTTACTGGCTGGGCAGACATTGATTTAACTGAGCACGGAAAAGCTGAAGCTGAGCTGGCTGGCAAATTAATCAAAGAACTAAATATAGAATTTGATAATTATTTTACATCTGTACAAAAAAGAGCAATTAACACACTTCAGATAATTTTAAGTATTTTAAATAAAAAAAATACAATAGTAGAAAAAGCATGGGAACTAAATGAAAGACATTACGGTGCTTTAACAGGACTAAATAAAGATGAAATTATGGAAAAACACGGAACTAAACAAGTTCAAATATGGAGAAGAAGTTTTGATATTCCGCCTCCACCAATGGATTCGAATCATCCTTATAATAAAAATGTTTATACTGGAATTCCTAAAGATAAAGTTCCTAAAAGCGAATCTCTAAAAAATACTTTTGAACGAGTTGTTCCGTATTACGAAAAAAAAATAGAACCTTTAATTTTTTCTAAAAAAAATATTCTAATTGCGGCACACGGAAATTCTTTGAGAGCACTGTGTAAAAAGATTTTTTCAATTTCTAATGAAGAAATTATTAATTTTGAAATTCCTACAGGCAATCCACTTTTGATTAGTTTTGACAATAATCTTAAGGTTAAAAATTATAAATATCTTGATGTTAAAAGATCTAAAAAAATTTTATTTAATATTTAATTTTTTTTCAAGTAAACTTTTATAAATATCTAGGGTGCTTACATGCAAAAATTCAATTTTACTCTCTAGACCGCTTAATTCTTTATTTTTAATTAATTTATCCCAAATTTTATTTATTGAAAAAACTTCCATATCTAGTTCAGAAAAAACTTCGGGTGTAATAATTTGTAAGCCAGTATAAATATAATTTAAATTATTAATATCTTTTCTGTTAATCAAATTATTATCTAAGTTAAAATCACCTTTAAATGATTGATCAAAACTTTTTTTTTTATTTACAAGAAGAAGCATACATTTGTTGATTTTATTTTCTAAAAATGTCTTTTCCATTAATTTTAATTCTTGTAAATAATTTAAGTTCCATATTGTATCTGGATTGATTACTAAAAAAGGTTCATTAGAAAAATGCTGTATTGAGTTTAATACTCCACCACCAGTATCTAAAATCTTATCTTTTTCTTTAACTATATTGATGCTTAGGTTAAATTTATTTTTTTTAATATAATCAACTATTTGATCTCCTAAATAATGAACATTAATTATAACTTGCTCTACTCCAAAATTTTCTAAAAATTTTATTGTGTTAGATAATAATGTTTCTTTTCCAACTTTTAATAAAGGTTTCGGGCAATTAAGAGTTAAAGGAAGAATTCGTTTGCCAAAGCCCGCGGCAAGTATCATTGCTTTTTTTATCATATTACTCAAAACAAATATTAAAAATGAATCGGTCTTTTATCAACAGCCATTGCTGCTTCTTTTACGGCTTCGCTATGTGTTGGGTGAGCGTGACAGGTTCTGGCAATATCTTCTGCACTTGCGCCAAATTCCATGGCTAAGGCTAATTCAGCAATCATAGTTCCGGCCACAGCACTTATCATTGAAACTCCTAAAACCTTATCAGTTTTTTCATCGGCTATTACTTTTACAAAACCTTCTGTTTCAGAATTTACCTTTGCTCTTGAGTTAGCTAAAAATGGAAATTTTCCAACTTTATATTTAATATTTTCTTTTTTAAGTTGATCTTCTGTTTTTCCCACTGTCGCAACTTCTGGTGAAGTATAAATCACAGAAGGTATAACATCATAGTTAACATGTCCTGCTTGACCAGCTATTATTTCTGCTACTGCTATCCCTTCATCTTCTGCTTTGTGTGCTAGCATAGGACCTTTATCAATAACATCGCCAATAGCGTAAATATTTTTAATTGATGTTTCAAATTTTTCGTTAACTTTTATTTTTTTATAATTATCTAATTTAATATTAAGCTTAATTATATCTTCGTCTATTTTAGGTTTTCTTCCAACCGCAACTAGAACTTTGTCTGTTTCAAATCTTTCTCTTTTAGAAGTTTTATTATTTGTACAATCAACAATAGCTTTATTGCCTATGGTTTTAACGTCTGTAACCTTGGTGTCTAACTTAAAATTAATACCCTGTTTCTGCAAAATTTTCAAAAATTCAGATGAAATATCTTTATCTACGCCAGGAATTATATGATCCAGAAATTCGATAACTGTTACATTTGAACCCAGTCTTTTCCAAACGCTTGAAAGTTCAAGGCCAATATAGCCACCACCGATCACGACCAATTCTTTAGGTACTTTATTGAAAGACAACGCTCCCGTCGATGAGACGATAATTTTTTCATCTATCTTTATTCCTGGCAAGGTTGTTGGTTCAGAGCCTGTGGCGATTACAATGTTTTTAGCATTATAGTTTGTTTTTTTTTTTGAAGAATCTGCGACTGTTACTACATTATTTTTTAAGATTGATCCCTTTCCTTTTAAATGGGTAATTTTATTTTTTTTAAATAAAAATTCTATGCCTTTAGTAAGAATTTGAACCGATTTTTTCTTACTTTCCATCATTTTCAATAAGTTAAGTTTTAACCCTTCAACTTCAATGCCGAAGTTGCTAAACTCCTTTTTTGCCTTGTGATACAACTCAGATGAATTAAGTAAACTTTTTGAAGGTATGCAACCACGATTTAAACATACTCCACCTAGAGTGTTGTCTAATTCAACACATGCTGTTTTCAAACCTAGTTGAGCAGATCTTATAGCGCAAACGTAGCCACCGGGACCTGATCCGATTATTATTACATCAAAATTATTATCCATTATTAAAGATCTAGAAACAGCCTTCTTGGTTCTTCAAGACATTCTTTAACTGTTTTTAAAAAAGATACAGCCTCTTTACCATCAATTATTCTGTGGTCATAAGATAATGCTAAATACATGATAGGTCGCACAACTACATTACCCTCTTTAACCACAGGCCTCTCTACAATATTATGCATACCTAAAATACCAGTTTGCGGAGGGTTTAAAATTGGCGTTGAAAGCATAGAACCATAAATTCCTCCATTGCTTATAGTAAAAGTGCCGCCCTGAAGATCATTAATAGTAATTTTTCCTTTTTTAGCCTTTTCTGAAAGTAAAAAAATATTTCTTTCTATATCTGCAAAAGATAGTTCATCTGCTTTTTTGAGTACTGGAACTACTAATCCACGATCCGTTCCAATCGCAATAGATATATTATAGTAGTTTTTGTAAACAATATGATCTTTTTCTATTTCTGCATTTACAGCCGGAAAATTTTTTAAAGCAGCCACCGATGCTTTAACAAAAAATGACATAAATCCTAATTTAACAGAATATTTTTTTTTAAAATCTTCCTGATAATCTTCTCTCATTTGCATAATACTTTGCATATCCACTTCATTAAAAGTAGTTAACATTGCTGCATTATCCTGAGCTTCTTTTAATCTCTTAGCAATAGTTATCCTTAGCCTTGTCATTTTTACTCTTTCTTCTTCGCCGTGGGTAATTTTTCTTTTTGATGGTTCTGGTATATTGCCCATTAAATTAATTAAGTCGCCTTTTGAAATTCTTCCAGCTTTTCCTGTGCCCTCAATATCTGAAATATCAATATTTTTTTCTTCAACAATTTTTCTTACTGAAGGTGATAAGTGTTTTTTAGTTTTGGGTGGTATATATTTTTCTTTTTTTGTTTGAATAGAATCTTCTTCAGCTAAAGTATCCAAAACTAAAGCTCCATTAGAATCTTTGTCCCCCAATTCATTTTCTAAATCCAGTGGTTCTTGTTTTTGAGAAATCGTTTTTTTCTGTTTTTTTATTTTTTCACTAAGATCGACTTTTTTCTTACCTGCTTTAGGTGGTACATAAGATGGTTTGTCTTGCTCCTCGTTTTGAGTTTCAGTTTTTTTGACTGAACTAGATGGTCCTTCATTTACAAGACCTAATAAACTCCCAACCTCAACCGTATCCCCTTCTTTTACTTTTATTGAAGCTAAAGTGCCGCTTAAAGGTGCGGGAACCTCAACATTAACTTTGTCAGTTTCTAATTCTACAAGAGGTTCGTCAGAATTAACTTCGTCGCCTACTTGTTTAAGCCACTTTGATACAGTTGCCTCTGTAACCGATTCTCCCAAAGATGGCACCAAAATCTGATTTGACATTTCTAGCTAAGTACCTTTTCTACTATTTGCTTTTGTTGGTCAATATGCCTTTTTATGTATCCAGTGGCAGGCGAAGCAGCAGGTTTTCTGCCAATATACCTTACTTCTTTATTTTCTGCCCCTATATGATCTAAAGTCCATTCAATATAATTACGTGCTAAATTCCATGCTCCCATATTTAATGGTTCTTCTTGACACCAGAAAAATTTTGCATTTTTTTTAAACCTTTTTAATTCTAAAGCTAATGTTTTTGCAGGAAAAGGATATAATTGTTCAATTCTTATTAGAAAAACTCTATCATTTTTAATTTTCTCTCTAGCTTCTAAAAGTTCAAAATAAATTTTACCTGAACACATAACTACTTTTTTTATTTTTTTATCTTCCTTAAGTTTAATAAGACCATACTCCTTAATTCCAGCATGATCCGGAAGAATTCTGTGGAAAGAATTTTTTTTAGTAAAATCTTCTATATTTGAAACACATCTTTTATTTCTTAATAAGGATTTTGGCGTCATAATTATTAAAGGTTTACGAAATTCTCTATGCATTTGTCTTCTTAGAGCATGAAAATAATTTGCTGGTGTTGTACAATTCACAACTTGAATATTTTCTTGCGCACATAATTGCAAAAATCTTTCTAGTCTTGCTGAAGAATGTTCGGGACCTTGACCTTCATATCCATGAGGGAGCAACATTACCAAACCGCTGGCTCTAGCCCATTTTCTTTCTCCAGAAGCAATAAATTGATCTATTATAACCTGTGCCCCATTTGCAAAATCACCAAATTGAGCTTCCCAAATTACTAATGTTGTGGGTTCCGAAAGTGCGTAACCATGCTCAAAACCAAGTACTGCAAATTCTGAAAGTAAGCTATCAATAACCTCAAAGCGCTTTTGCTTTTTCGAAATGTTATTTAATGGTGTGTAATATTTGTTATTTATTTGATCTCTTAGGACAGAGTGCCTTTGTGAAAAAGTTCCTCTTCCTGAATCTTGGCCCGCAAGTCTAACAGGATATCCTTCTTCTAAAAGTGTGGCAAAAGCCAATTGTTCAGCTGTTGCCCAATCAAAACCTTTTCCACTATTAAACATTTTTTTTTTGTTATCAAAAATCTTTTTTATTGTTGTGTGAGCGGCAAAATCTTTGGGTATATTAGTTATTTTTTCGCCAATTTTTCTTATTTTTTCAACCGAGACTCCCGTAACTCCTCTTTTATCTTTTCCTTTTTCAGGTTTAAATCTACTCCAAACACCCTCGTACCACTCTAATTTTGGTTTATAATTTTTTGCAGTTTTAAATTGTTCATCTAAAAGATTTTTAAATTCTGCTTTCATTTTATTAAATTCTTCCTTGGTTATTGTTTCTTCTGTTACAAGTTTATTTCCATAAACGTTAAGAGTTGTTGGGTGTTGTTTTATTTTTTTATACATTAGTGGTTGAGTGAAAGAAGGCTCGTCCCCTTCATTGTGACCAAATCTACGGTAACAAATCATATCTATAACAACGTCCTTATTAAATTTTTGTCTAAACTCAATTGCGATTTTAGCACAATGCACAACTGCCTCGGGGTCATCTCCATTGCAATGCAATATTGGCGCTTCTACAACTTTGCCAAGGTCTGAAGGATATGGACTTGATCTCGCAAATCTTGGATTTGTGGTAAATCCTATTTGGTTGTTAACTATTATATGAATTGTTCCTCCAGTATTGTGGCCGGGAAGTCCCGACATGGCAAAACATTCTGCTACAACTCCTTGTCCAGCGAATGCTGCGTCTCCGTGAAGTAAAACTGGAACTACTTGTTTTCTGTGTTTGTCTTTATGAAAAAATTGTTTAGCACGAACTTGTCCCAGAACTACTGGATTAACAGCTTCAAGATGTGAAGGATTATCAGTTAAACTAATATGAACTACATTGCCATCAAATTCCCTATTTGATGAAGCTCCCAAATGATATTTAACATCACCTGTAGAATCGGCTGGAGTATTACTAAATTCTCCAGCAAATTCATTAAAAATTTTTTTATATGATTTTTGTAGTAGATTAGCTAACACATTTAATCGTCCCCTATGAGGCATGCCAATCTTAACTTCCTTAACTCCTAAATGTCCGCCTCTTTTAATAATTTGTTCAAGCGCTGGAATTAGAGACTCAGCACCATCTAGGCCAAATCTTTTTGTACCTACAAATTTGACTGCCAAAAATTTTTCAAAACCTTCTGCCTGAATTAATTTATTTAAAATGGCTTTTTTTCCGTTATTAGTAAATTTTAATTTATTTTCTTTTTTTTCCATTCTCTCCCTAAACCATTTTTTTTCTACAGGATCAGCAATATGCATGTACTCTACTCCAATAGTCGAACAGTAAGTTTTTTTGAGAAATGGAAGTATTTCATTAATAGTTGAATATCGCCTATCCATATATGAATGTAGATAAATTTTTTTATCATAATCTTCTTTTTTAAAACCATGATCCGCAGGATGTAATTCGTGGAGATACTTTCTTTCCATCATGTTTAGTGGATCAAGATTTGCAATAAGATGACCTCTAATTCTATAAGCTCTAATCAAAGCAATAACTTTTACTGAATCTTCCTTCTCTTTTTCGTAATTTTTTAGATTAATAAATTGTCCATTATTAGATGACTCTTTATGCTCAATAGATTTACTGATTAAAAAATCTTTTTTTAAATTATTATTTTTTATAGGAGACCAACTTGGACCTAACATTTCTTTTTTAACAATTTCTTGATCTTCGCCAAGTCCATCAAAAAATTCTATCCAACTTTCGGGGATAGATTTTGGATTTTTTAAATATTCCAAATAAAGTTCTTTTATAAAAGGAGTATTTGCACCCTGTAAAAAGGAAGTTTTTTCGTAAATTAAATTGTCTTTATTCGATTTCATGATTACTAAAAATAACTTTTTTTCATTATAAAATTGATAAAACTATCTTGCAAGTTTCTCATATAAAGTTTTACCGATTTCTGCTGGTGACTGAGCCATAAAAATGCCACATGATTTCATTTTTTCTATTTTATCTTGTGCATTTCCTTTTCCTCCAGAAATAATTGCGCCAGCATGGCCCATTCTCTTGCCTGGAGGAGCTGTCACGCCTGCTATGAAACCAACAATAGGTTTTTTAGTTTTTGATGATTTAATAAATTCAGCTGCCTCTTCTTCAGAAGATCCTCCTATTTCTCCTATCATTAAAATTGATTTAGTTTCAGGGTCCTTCAAAAAAAGTTCCAAGCAATCAATAAAATTTGTTCCATTAATAGGGTCTCCTCCTATTCCTATCACGGTCGACTGACCCAATTGATTTTGTGTTGTTTGAGCAACAGCTTCGTAAGTAAGAGTTCCTGACCGAGAAACGATACCACATGAACCCTTGCTATGAATATTTCCAGGCATAATACCAATTTTGCATTCGTCGGGAGTAATAATTCCTGGGCAGTTCGGTCCAATTAATCGAGATTTCGAATTTAAAAGTTTTTCTTTAACCTTAATCATATCCAAAATAGGAATGCCCTCTGTAATGCAAACTATTAAAGGAATTTCACTTTCTATTGCTTCCATGATTGCTGACATAGCAAACTTTGCAGGAACATAAATCATGGTTGCGTCTGCTTTTGTTTTTTGAATTGCTTCATCAACAGTATTAAAAACAGGTTTTCCTAGATGAACTTGTCCACCTTTTTTTGGAGTAACGCCACCTACTAAATTTGTGCCATAGGCAATAGCCTGCTCAGAATGAAATGTACCATGTGCACCAGTAAACCCCTGGCAAATTACTTTGGTATTTTTATTAATTAAAACAGACATCTTTATTTAGTAACCTCCACAATTTTTTTTGCTGCATCTGATAGATTATTTACTGATATTATTTTTAAATTAGATTTTTTCAAAATTTCTTTTCCTAATTCCATATTAGTTCCTTCCAATCTAACAACTAATGGCACAGACAAATTAGTTTTTTTAGCAGCCTCAACCACACCACGGGCAAGCACATCACATCTCATAATTCCACCAAAAATATTAATTAAAATTCCTTTAACATTTTTATCTGAAAGTATGATCTTAAAAGCAGCAGAAACTTTTTCTTTTGAAGCTCCTCCCCCAACATCAAGAAAATTGGCTGGTTTGGATCCGTGTAATTTAATAATGTCCATTGTTGCCATTGCAAGTCCAGCTCCATTAACCATGCAGCCAATTTTTCCATCTAATTTAATATATGCTAAACCATGTTTTCTAGCTTCTGTCTCTGTAGGCTCTTCTTCATTAAAATCATGCAATAATGCAATATCGGAATGTCTATAAAGGGCGTTATCATCAAAATTTATTTTGGCATCAAGACATAATAAATTATCTTTTCCATCGATAATAAGTGGATTAATTTCTATAAGACTGGCATCTTTTTCTATTAAAATTTTGTAAATCGTTTGAATTAAATGGAAAGCTTGTGGCTGTGTCTTTGTTGGTAAAGAAAACGGTTTAACTATTTTTTTCATATCATTTTCATTTACTGAAGACGATAAATTTAATTTTACAGTAATAATTTTTTCGGGATTATCCTTGGCTACTTTTTCAATATCTACTCCACCTGCGGCACTAGAAATAAAAGCAATTTTTGAGCTTGATCTATCAACTAAGCATGATAAATAAAATTCTTTTTTGACATCACAATTTTCCTCAATATATAATTTGTTAACTTTTTTTCCTGCCGGTCCCGTTTGGGGTGTTACCAGTTTTTTTCCAAGCATTAATTCTGCCTCTTTAACCAATTCATCAAAATTTTTAACAAGTTTTATACCCCCAGCTTTGCCTCTTCCGCCGGCATGTATCTGGGCCTTTAAAACTGCTTTCACTAAATTTAAGTCTTTAATTTTTTTTTTTATTTGATCTAAATTGGATATTATAATTCCCCGAGGTACAGGAGCGCCAAATTTTCTTAAAATTTCTTTAGCTTGATATTCGTGTATGTTCATTTTATTTTTTATTAATATAAAATCTATCTTCCCAAGTAGTAAATGGAAAGCTGTAAATTTTTTTTAGAACAAAATTGTTTTTTACTAAATATCTATGAATTTTTTTAGGGTTGTAGGAGTGATAAATTGAGTCCTGATGAAATTCCAGTAAAAAACATTTAACTAGTCTAATTTTACTTCCGATTCCCTTTAAAACCTCAAATTCATGGCCTTCGGTATCAATTTTTATTAAATCTATTTTTTTAATTTTATTTTCTTTAATAATTTTTTTTAGTGTTTTGGTTTTTACTATTTTGATGTTTTTTGTCATACCACGTATTGTAGAACCAAAAAGCTTCGCCTTATAATTAAGATAGTTATTTTGTAAATTAAACTTTAAAAATGTGGAGGTTAAACGGTGCTTATTTATATACAATTTTCTTGCGCCGATCTTATTTGAGATTGCGTAATTAAAAACTTTGATATTTTTGTTTTTTTTATATCTGTGTTTTAATATTCGATATATATCATCCTGAGGTTCAAAAATTAGTGCCTTGCTGCTATTATTATTTTTTAAAACTAAATCAGTATAAGTTCCTAAATAAGCCCCGACATCTAAGAAAAAATTAATTTTTATTTTTTTTAAAAAAGTATTTATTCTTTTTTGGTGATAATACTTATCAAGCAAATCAAAGAAAACTAGTGCAATTTTTTTTAATAGTATCATAGAAAAATTTTTAGTTTATGACGGTTAAAATTTGCATTTACTAATGTCAAATTTCACAAGTAGTTCGTTAGGTTGGTTTACAGTTATACATTTATTTTCACTAATAAGTTCCTGAAAAAAGTACATTTTGTGTTTATGTTGACCTATAAAAAATAAATTTTCTATTTTGTTTTTTTTTATTTTGTTAAAAAAGAATTTTTTGTGCACATTATAATATTTATTTTCTTTATTGGGGATACTGCGATTGTCATACCATTTATTTGGGGAAGCAAACTTATTTTTTAACAAACTTGAAAAAAATTGATAATCAGTAATAATCATTTTTCTCTCATCTGTGTTTAACAGAACATTTTTGGCATCCAATAGCAAATTAATTTCATGCGAAGGATTCTTCGAATAATGTGGCGTGATCCATTTCAAGTTATTTAATCTTGGATCTAGCTGATTTGCTTTAACAGCTAAATTGAAATCTGCATCAATTAATTCCATAAATTTTTTATTTTGATTAAATCTTAAATGATATTTTGAAGTAGAAAAAATAAAGATAATTAAAATAAAATATATAAAATATTCTTTATTTAGATATTTTTTTGCATAAAAATGTGAAAATGCTGCGGAAATGGGTATAAGAAAAAAAATTAAAACTTGGTTCTTTGTTATTAGTTGATAGTAAATAAATATTGCAACCGATCCTAAAAATAGTAATGAAATAACTAGATGTTGTTTATTAACTTTATTTTTTTTTTTATTTTTTATTAAAATAATAGTGCTAATTACTAGAGGAATTAAAGCAAAATAAATAAATTTAAATTGGGCAACAAGATTTTTAAAATCTAAGCTTAAAAGTTCGATGCGATCTTCACCTATGCTATAAGGATAATAAATATATTGTATTAAAAAATTTCCTAATGGAATTTCATTTATAAAAAAAACGCAAAAAATAAAAAAAAGAATACTTAAAACACCCAAAAATAAATGGATAATATTTTTTTGATTAAATTTTTTTAAGTAAATGAAATAGAAGGATAAAATAATAGTAAACAAAATCAACTGATAAACAGATGGAATTTGTTTAGAAAAAAACGATAAAACGAGAAATGCAGATGCTAAAAACCAAAATATATTTTTTTTGGTTAAAATTCCTAATGAAAGACAATATATACTTATAACTGATAAAATAACTGCATGATGATCGATAAAAGGTGTGCCGATAGACGGGTATGCAAGTATGGACACGCCTAAAGAATAAAGAAATGCATAAGATTTTTTTAATCCAATTTCATAAAAAAAATAAAAGGTAAAAATAGAAAAAAGCATGTTAATAATTGATGCGTGAAATACATAGCTAAACCAATTTACCCCAAATACTAAAAAAAATAATGACTGGACGTAATCTAAAAAAGGTCCAGTTATCGACCAGTAATCCTTAAATGGGTGATTTCCCAAAATTATATTATTTGCTGCATCAAAAATTAAAAAACTATCGATGGGAAATACACCTCTATTTGCAAAGTGCTGGTTTATAAATATAGAAAATATAATAAGAATTATAATGTAAATCTTAAATTTTTTTTTTTCCGAGACGCTATAACCAGAATACATCTTCATTTTACTTTTAAACTAGATTTTTATAATTATAATGTTTAATCATTAATGATTAAAATTCTTAAAGAAAATCATAATACAATATTAATTTTTATTATACCATTAATCTTAGTTTTA
>CEUZ01205602.1_pt1 | contig 11640 bp, 9 predicted proteins | sample 361511 | NCBI WGS metagenome assembly CEUZ01 (sample SAMEA2622822, study PRJEB7988) | marine metagenome | biome: marine biome (ENVO:00000447); feature: surface water layer (ENVO:00002042); material: "saline water (ENVO:00002010), including plankton (ENVO:xxxxxxxx)" | depth 5 m
TTTGATAGAAATATTAATGGATGGGTTACCACGCCTCCAAAAATGAAACTTCCAAAAAATCAACAAGATAGGGATATGATAGCAAGAGAACTTTTAATTAAATTTCAAATGTCCCCTAATCATCCTTTAGTAGTACTAAAGAAAGCTTATCAAAAAACAGACTAATATATTTTTTTAAAACTTACTTTATCTGGTTTAAAAAACAGTATTTCGATATTTTCTTCTAAAGATGAATTAAAAAAATAATTATGATAAAAAGTAAATTTCCATATAGGATCACTTTTTTTTAATTTCTTTACATTTACATTAAAGCTAAAACCAGTAGTTGATTCAAAAAACTGTACATTTAATCTCTTTTTTTTTATTAAATCTTTTACTATTTTTGAATTATTTGGAAAAGTAGCTGAAAATGAACCATCAAAAATTTTTGAATCTTCGAAATATTCAGATGCAAAATATTTCACAGCTTTCAAGAATCTTTCTTCGGGGTCATGAGTTTTTTTAATCATAAATTCAAACATTTTTGCAGAATTTAGCGGTTCTTTTTCTATAAGAACTGAGCGTAAATTAGTAATTTCATCATTTGAATTTTTACCATATACCGCTGCTACGGTACCTTCAGAGGGTTTGCCTGAAAATTTTCTAAAATTACGTTGTCTTAAACCACATTGCCATATTACAAAGTTTCTTAATCCAATTAGAGACATATTAAAACCATCTATACATTCCGATAAGAGCGGCGGAGGCATAAAATAATTGAAGTAATAGTATACCTTTATGATTACATATATATGCCCAGACACCAAGTAGTATTGCTGAAAACAATAAGAGACAAAATCCGATAAATTCTAAACCAATATTAAAGGCAATTAAAAGAGAGTAAAATATTGCGGTTAAGACCCCCAACCATTCAAGAATTTTTTTCCCTTTTATAAGAGTATTAACAATCAAGCGTGTTATCTTTTTCCCATTTTGTTACAATATCTGTCTTAATAGATCCTTCAGAATTTTTATAACTATCTAATTCTCTATTTTTTAGAGTTAGGTATGATTGAATTATGTTCTTCCCAAAAGCTTTATTGAGAACCGCATTATTTTTTAAAAGTTCCAAAGATTCAGGAAGAGAAAGTGGGAGTTTTTTAACATTTTTTAATTTATGACTCTCTTCATACATATTTAGTAATACTGGTTTTCCAGCTTTTCTTTTGTTATCTATCCCATCCAGACCTGCAGCAATAATACCTGCTTGCATTAAATAAGGATTAGCTGAACCATCCATTAATCGTAATTCAAATCTTCCTGATCCAGGGACGCGTATCATATGGGTACGATTATTATTAGAATATGTTACGGTGTTTGGAGACCATGTTGCTCCTGATAGTGTTACCGGAGCATTAATTCTTTTGTAACTATTTATAGTAGGGTTAAACCAAGCTGATAATGCTTGAGCGGAATTCATAATACCTCCCATAAAATTATAAGCTAAATTTGACAAACCTAAAGAATCTTTATTATTTAAAAACAAGTTTTTTCTTGATTTATTCCATAAAGAAATATGCGCATGACAACCATTACCAGTTCTATTTGTAAATGGTTTAGGCATAAATGTTGCTCTTACCCCGTGCTTTTCGGCTATAGATCTTACCATATATTTAAAGAAAACATGTCGATCTGCAGTTTTAAGACAATCAGAAAAATCCCAATTCATTTCAAATTGTCCATTTGCATCCTCATGATCATTTTGATATGGTCCCCAGCCAAGCTGAATCATATAATCGCAAATTTCCTTAATTATGTCATACTGTCTCATTAATGCAGATTGGTCATAACAAGGTTTGGATGCAATATCACTAGGATCAGCCAGAGCTGTTCCTTCTTTATTTATTAAAAAATATTCACACTCAACACCGCTTTTCATTATGATATTTTTTTTTGATAGAGCTTTTATTTGATTTTTTAGCATAACACGTGGCGATGCATCAACTGGTTTGCCGTGTATCCATAAGTCAGATGCCAACCAACCAACCTCCGGTTTCCATGGTAATTGGATTAAACTTTTTGGATCAGGTATTGCCAAAACATCTGGATCTGATGGTGGCATATCAAGATATGCTGCAAAGCCTCCAAAACCCGCACCATCTTTTTGCATTATATTAATTGCTTGTGTTGGAACCAATTTTGCTCGCAGTACGCCAAAAAAATCCACAAAACTAATCAAAAAATATTTTATTTTTTTCTTTCTTGCTATATTTGCTAAATTTGTCATTAGAAATTCCTTAATTAATAAATAAATAATTACGTTTTACAGAATAAATAACAAATATTTAATCCACAATAGGTAAAAATAATTTAATGTATTGAATTTATTATATTTTATTAGAATATTCAAGTTATAATAAATTTGCTTTCGTTAGAATCACAGCTAACTTTAGATCATAATTTAACCTAGTTTGATTAAAGTTATTTTAAACCCTTTAAAAATATATTTATTTTGATGGCAAATACAACAAAAGGAATCTTAATATTTATTTTAGCATGGACATTCATTCCTATAATGGATGGCATAGCTAAATATCTGAGCGGATCATTGCCAGTAATGCAAATTGTTTGGGCAAGATATTTTTTTACTTGTTTTCTAGTTTTTCCAATAATTATTTTACTTTATAAAAAAAAATCTTTTACTTCTGAAAATTATGGTTTGCAGATTTTAAGAGGTTCTTTTTTGGTTATAGCTACGCTCTGTTTTTTTTATTCAATATCGATAATACCCCTTGCTAATGCGCTAGCTTTAGCTTTTGTGTATCCTTTGTTTATAACAATTCTATCTCCAATATTTCTTAATGAAAAATTTGGAATAAGAAGATTTTCAGCTGTAATTTTTGGACTTGTTGGAGTTTTATTTATTATCAAACCAGGTTTTGGTGAATTTAATAACGCTATGTTAGCTGCTATGGGCACTGGCTTAGCATACGCTCTATATATGATATCAACTAGAAAACTTACTTATAGCGACACTCCTTTAAAAACTCTAGCCTTTACTGGTTTGGTAGGATTATTTTCAATTTCTATTTTCCAACCATTAATTTGGATTCAGCCGTCTGCAATGGAGTGGGTTTTAATGTTTGGAATGGGATTTGTAGCAACAATTGGACATTTTTTAATTATCTTATCTTTCAGGTATGCTCAAGCTTCAGTTTTAGCGCCTTTTAGTTATTGGGAAATCTTAACGAATATTTTAATTGGATTTTATTTCTTTGGAAATATTCCGGACAAATGGACCTGGTTGGGTATTGTTATTATTATTGGAAGTGGTATCTATATATTAGTTCGTAAAAAATATTAAAAAATGTCTGATAAAAATAATGTTATTAAATCACATGCGCGAGTAGTAATTGTTGGCGGAGGAATTATGGGAGTAAGCCTCCTTTACCATTTGTGCAAAGAAGGCTGGAAAGAATTAGTACTAATTGAAAAAGGAGAGTTAACGTCAGGTTCTACATGGCATGCAGCAGGACAATGCCCGCACTTTGTGGGAAGTTATAATGCAGCAAAAATACATAATTATTCTAATAAACTTTATCAAGAACTTGAAAAAGAAACTGGACAATCAACGGGATGGCATGGGTGTGGAAGCCTACGCCTAGCTCTAAAACAAGAAGATGTAGATTGGTTTCACTATGTTAAAGGAATTCTTGATAATGTTGGAAGTCCGGCCGAATTTGTTTCTAAAGAAAAAATCTTAAATTTACATCCATTTTTAAAAATAGATGACGTTTTATGCGCTCTTCACACACCTGAGGATGGATACACTGATCCTACTAGCACCACAAATGCAATGGCTATAGCGGCAAGAAAAAAAGGGGCGAAGATTTATAGACATAATCGTGTTCTAGGAATTAGAAAATTATCAAGTGGTGAATGGGAAATAAATTCTGAAAATGGTAAAATTATAGCAGAACATGTTGTAAATGCTGCAGGTTCTTTTGGAATTGAAATTGGGTTAATGGTTGGATTGTCTAATATTCCTAGCATAAATATGATCCATCATTATTTAGTAACCGAAAATCATCCTGAAATTGAGAAAAGAAAAATTGAACTTCCTGTTGTTCGAGATCCTTATTCCAATTGCTATTTAAGACAAGAAGCTAAGGGTCTAATTGTTGGGGTATATGAAAAAAATGCTAAGGCTTGGGCTCTTGAAGGTATGGACTGGCGCTTTGATATGGAATTGTTAGAACCAGAATTAGATAGAATAGAGGATAATCTAGTTAAGGGAATGTCAAGAATACCTTTGTTTGAAGAAGTGGGTATTAAACGGACTATCTGCGGACCAATAACCCATGTTCCAGACGGCAATTTTCTCGCAGGTCCTGCCCCTGGCCTAAAAAACTTTTGGATGTTTTGCGGGACTAGCTTTGGAATAGCTCAAGGTGGAGGCGCTGGAAAATATATGGCTCAATGGATGGTCAATGGAGATGCTGATATTAATATGCTTGAATTTGATTGTAGGCGATATCTAGGTTGGGCTAATAAAGATTATGCATGGAAAAGGTCTGTGGATGAGTATACCCGTCAGTACGCGACTCCATTTCCAGGAGAAGAAATTAATGTAGCTAGAGAAATTAAAACAACTCCTATTTATAAAAAATTAAAAGAAAGCGGCGCTCAATTTATTGATAATTATGGATGGGAAAAACCTAAATGGTTCTCAATTAATAATCAAAAGGAGAATTATAGTTATAGAAGAAATAATTCGTTTAATTATGTAAAACAAGAATGTGAAAATGTTTATAATAATGTTGGAATATTAGATTTAAGTACATTTGCAAAATACGAAATCTCAGGAGATAATAGCGATGAATTTTTAAACAGATTGTGTGCAAATACAATTCCTAGTAAGGATGGAAATATAATTTTAACACATATGTTAAATGAAAAAGGAAGAATGCAAAGTGAGCTAACAATAACTCGCTTTCCAAATAATATATTTTATATTTTATCTTCTACATCATCAGAGCTTAGGGATTTAGATTGGTTTACTCAGCATAAAAAAGAAAATGAAAATGTTAAAATAAAAAATATTACAAATGATTATGGAGTTCTAGTATTAGCAGGTCCAAAATCAAGAGATGTCTTATCAGGTCTGACAGATGAGGATCTAAGTAATAATAATTTTCCTTGGCTAAAGGGTAGAGAAATTGTAATTGATAACATTACAGTCAGAGCTCTAAGAATTAATTATATTGGTGAATTAGGTTGGGAACTTCATCATCCTATGAATAAAATGGAAAAATTATATGAAGCTATATTAAACAAAGGAAAAGAATATAATATTTCTAATTTTGGAACTTATGCTGTTAATTCATTAAGAATTGAAAAGGCGTATAAAGGATGGGGAAGTGAATTAACAGGTGAAATCTCCTTGGTTGAAGCAGGTATGGACAGATTCTACAATTTAGATAAAAAAGATCAATTTATTGGTTCACAAGCATTGAAAGAAAAATTACAGTCTGGTGTTGAAATAAAAATAGTATATTTAGAGATTCATACTGATGATGCCGATGCTATTGGAAACGAGCCAGTTTTTCATAAAGGTAAGATTGTTGGTGTTGTAACTTCCGGAGGATACGGTTTTAGGGTCAAAAAGAGTTTAGCATTTGCCTACGTTACAGCAGATTTAGCTCTAAAGAATAATGAATTTGAGGTTCAAATTTTGGGGAGTTTAAGGAAAGCGAGGGTACTTGGAGAAATGGTCTACGATAATCAAAATCATAGACTAAAGTCATAGGAGATTATTTTCTTTTTCCACAAGATATATTTTTTTTAGAAATAATTTCTAGACAGATCTAAAAAAATAAGAATATATATTCTAAAATTTTAGGAGATAAAATGGCCAAGCGCACTAATAACCCACCAAAACCATATCTAGGATTTGGTACAAGAGTAAGAAAATCACCTTATTTTGAATCCACTTTAAAATGGGGCTGCAAGGAATATACAACATATAATCATATGTATTTTCCCGTATATTATAATACACCTGAAGACGATTATTGGAGTTTAGTTAACGATGTTACATTATGGGATGTTGCAGTGGAAAGACAAGTTGAAATTACGGGACCAGACGCGACAAAGTTTACGCAAATGCTTACACCTAGAAATTTATCAGATTGCGAAGTCACTCAATGTAAGTATGTACTAAATACAAATTACGATGGTGGAATATTAAGTGACCCAATTTTGCTGCGTTTAGCAGAAAATCATTGGTGGTATTCAATATCAGATAGCGATTTGTTACTTTGGGCAATGGGCGTAGCTGGTAAGGGAAAATATGATATTAAATTAATAGAACCTGACGTTTCTCCTCTTCAAGTTCAGGGTCCTAAATCAAAGGATCTTATGGTCGACCTTTTTGGTTCTTGGATAAATGATATTCGCTATTATTGGTGTAAGGAAGTAGATTTAGATGGCATACCTGTAGTTGTCTCTCGTACTGGATGGAGTGGTGAAATTGGATATGAAATTTACTTACGTGATGGAAGTAAAGGTGCAGATCTATATGAAAAAATTATGGCAGCAGGCGAAAAATATAAAATAGCACCAACAGGGCCATCTCAAATTAGACGAGTAGAAGCGGGAATTTTTTCTTATTTTCAGGATATGCGTGTTACTGACAATCCCTTCGAAATAGGTATGGATCGACTTGTTGATTTAGATATGGAAGCTGACTTTTGCGGAAAAGAAGCTTTGAGAAAAATTAAAGAAGAAGGAGTTAAAAGAAAACTTGTTGGGATAGAGATATTGGGCGATCCTATAACAATGATTGTGCCTCCTGAATATACGCCAGGTTATTTTGTTCCAGACCACTGGCCAGTTCATAACAATGATGGTAATGAAATAGGATATGTGACATCAAAATGTTTTTCTCCAAGATTAAAGAAAAATATTGCTTATGCTTTTGTGCCAATTGAGTATGCTGGTAAAGGAAGTAAATTTAAAATACATTCTCCTTACGGCAAACTTGAGTCTGTAGTTGTAGATCTTCCTTTTTGGGATCCGAAAAAGCAAATACCAATAGGAAAAGCATAGCTATTATCTAATTATAAACGGATCACCCATAATTTTTTTTGAGGTGTTTATCCATGTGGTTTTAATTCTTGAGTAATCCCTAATTGTTTCCATTCCTGACTCACGACCGAATCCACTATTCTTAAACCCTCCAAAAGGAGCAACAGGAGAAATTAGACGATAAGTATTTACAAATAAAATTCCTGCACGCACAGATTTTGAAACTCGCATTACAGTTCCATTATTTTCACTAAAAACGCCAGCAGCAAGACCGAAAGAGTTGTCGTTCATCAATTTTACCGCCTCTTCTTCACCTGAGAATTTCATTACAGATAAAACAGGTCCAAATAATTCATTTTCCGCTACAGGAAGATTATGATTATTACATGCAATGATTGTTGGTTTATAATACCAACCTTGATTTATTTGTTTAGGCCTTTCTCCTCCCGTAATTAACTTACCACCCTGCTTAATTGTTTCCTTAACTTTTTTTTCAATATTTTCTAATTGATTTAATGTGCAAAGTGGACCCATTTGTGTTTCCTCTTTCATCGGCTCGCCAATTTTTATTTGTTCTGCCTTTGAAGAAATTTTTTGAAGAAAATCATCATAAATATCATTCTCTAAATATAATCTTGAACCGGCTATGCAGCTTTGACCACTTGCACCAAAAATACTAGCAGTAACTCCATTTAATGCATTATCAATATTGGCATCATTAAATACTGCTACAGGACTTTTCCCACCAAGCTCCAGGGTTACCTGTGATAAGTTTTCTGCCGAATTTCGTACAATATTTCTAGCTGTTTCAACGCCTCCGGTAAAAGCAATACGCTCTACTTTTGGGTGGGCGGTTAATGTTTTACCACATTCTTTACCAAAACCACTTAAAAAATTACAAACACCTTTAGGTATTCCTATTTTATCAATTAATTTAGCTAATTCAAATAATGGAGCTGGAGCTACTTCAGAAGCTTTTATAACAATAGTATTCCCCATTGCTAAAGCAGGAGCAAGCTTTATTGCAGTTAGCAGCATTTGTGAATTCCATGGGATAATTGCTGCCACAACACCTATAGGTTCTCTTGTTGTAAAAACTTGCATATCAGGTTTATCAATAGGAAGAGTGGTTCCTTCAATTTTATCTACTAAACCTGCATAGTAATAATAATATTCAGCAATGTAATTTGCTTGAAATTTAGTTTCCTTATACAATTTTCCTGTATCACGAGTTTCTATACTTCCTAATAACTCGGCATTTTCTTTAAGTTGATCACCTATGCATCTTAAGAAGTATGCTCTTTTCGAGGGAAGCATCTTAGACCATTCTCCGTGAAAAGCATTATAAGCAGCTTCAACAGCTTCATTTACATCATTAGAATTTGATTCAGCAAATGTTGCCCATTCTTGTTCTGTAGATGGGTCTATAGAACCAAAACGCTTTCCCGTTGATGATTCTTTCCATTTCCCGTTGATATATAGTTTATATTCTTCCATTTAATAAATTATTATAATCTCAGTTCAGTTTTATCATCAAATAATGATATTTGAGATAAATTCAGATAAACATTATGTTTTTTATTTAATTCAACACCACTATTTGGGGTAAATCTTCCTATAACTTCTGTTCCAGCAAAATCAAATGTAACATGCTTATCAAATCCTGTTGTTTCTATAATAGAAGGGTTAAGTGTAATTTTTTTTACGTATTTATTATTATCTTCTAAATTAGAAATATATTCTGGCCTTAATCCCAAAATAATTTTTTGTCCATTTTCAAAACTATTCTTAAATTCATAGTGTGTTAAATCAAAACTAATTTCATTTTCATTATTTGGTATAAATATTACTGAATTAGAATCATTTTTAATTATTCCTTTAATAAAATTCATTGAAGGAGATCCTATGAAATCTGCAACAAATAAATTATTAGGTCTATCATAAATTTTTTGAGGATTATCAAGTTGTTGAATAATACCTTGATTCATCACAGCTATTTTAGAAGCTAAGCTCATAGCTTCAACTTGATCATGAGTTACATACACCATTGTTGTTTTTAGTGATGTATATAATTTTTTTATTTCATGCCTCATTTCTACTCTTAATTTTGCATCTAGGTTTGACAAAGGTTCATCAAAAAGAAAAATTCTTGGTTCTCGTACTAAGGCTCTTCCCATTGCAGTTCTTTGTCTTTGGCCACCTGACAATTGAGAAGGTTTGCGATTTAATAATTCATCTACTTTTAAAAATGTAGAAACTTTCTCTAATTGCTCTTCAATTTTATTCTTTGATACTTTCGCTTGTTTTAAGCCAAAAATGATATTTTCTTTTACTGTCATAGATGGATAAAGTGCATAAGATTGAAATACCATAGCTATATTTCGATCTTTTGGCTCTACCTTACTAACATCATAATCATCAATAAAAACAGCACCTTTATCAATACTCTCAAGTCCTGCAATTATATTTAATAATGTTGATTTACCACATCCTGAAGGGCCTAAAAGAACTACAAAACTACCCTCTTCAATGTCAAGGTTAATTTTTTTTAACACTTCAGTATTACCAAAGTTTTTGTATAAATCTTTTATTCTTAATGCTACCATATTATCCTTTAACTGCACCGGAGGTAAGACCTCTTATAAAGTATTTTCCTGCTAATACATAAACAATAAGTGTTGGGAATCCAGCTATAACAGCAGAGGCCATATCTACATTGTACTCTTTCACACTTGTGCTCGACATTACCATATTATTTAATGCTACCTGTATAGGAGCAGCTTCACCAAATGAAAATGTTGCTCCAAATAAAAAATCATTCCATATTTGTGTAAACTGCCAAATTACTGTGACAACAATAATCGGTGCTGAAATAGGAATTAAGATTTTAAAAAATATTTTAAAAAATCCTGCTCCATCAATCCTTGCAGCTTTTATTAATTCGTTAGGTATTGAAACATAATAATTTCTAAAAAATAATGTAGTAAAAGGGATACCATAGATGGAATGAACAACAATTAGCCCTAGGATTGAATTAGATATTCCTAATACACCTAAGGTCCTAGCCATAGGCAATAAAATTGCTTGATACGGAATAAAGCAACCAAATAATAGAAAAAGAAAAATCCAGTTATCACCTTTGAACCGCCATTTTGTTAAAACATAACCTGTCATAGCACCAATGAAAGTTGAAAATAAAGTAGCAGGGACGACCATTTTAATTGAATTCCAGAAATATGGTCTTAGATAAGTGTCACCAGCACCATAACCTCTGCCGCCCCAAGCAACCAACCAAGATTCAATATTTAGTTGAGAAGGCAAAGTAAGAAGATTTCCTTGCCTGACTTCTTCCATAGTTTTGAAAGATGTTACTAGCATAACATATAAAGGAAAAATGAAATAAAAAGCAAATAATGCTAAAATTATATATAGCAAATATCTTAAAATTAAATTTGTTATTTTAGAGCGGTCCTCTAATTTTTTATATGCTGAAATATTACTAACTGACATTTTCTCTTCTCAACTCTGAGTATAAATAAGGAATTATAACAGCAGCAACAGCCATAAACATCATCATTGCACTTGCTGCCGATAATCCTACCTGACTTTTATGGAAGGCTGCTTGAGTCATAAATAGTGCAGGCATTGTTGTTGATATCCCTGGACCACCCTGTGTTAGAGCTACTATTAAATCATAACTTTTAATTGAAATATGAACTAAAACAACAAAACTTGTAAAAAAAACTGGTCTCATCATAGGAATTAGTATTTTTACATATACAACAAATAAACTAGCGCCATCAATTTTTGCAGCTTTGACAATTTCATCATCTATGGAACGAAGGCCAGCAAGAAATAATGCCATAATAAATCCTGAAGATTGCCAAACCCCTGCTATCACAATTGTATAAATTGCCATTTCTCTGTTGACAAGCCAATCAAATGTAAAATTTTCAAATCCCATGTCAATAAATAATTTTTGAATTCCTAAAGTAGGATTTAGTATCCATCTCCATGCAGTTCCAGTTACAATAAATGAAAGTGCCATAGGATAAAGATATATAGTTCTTAAAAATCCCTCTGTTCTTATTTTTTGATCTAATAAAATTGCAAGAAGCACTCCTATAACAATACAGATTAATAAAAAAAGAATTGTAAAGATTAAAAGATTTTCAACAGCTATATGCCATTTACGTAATCCCCAAAGCTTAACATATTGTCCCACTCCCCATAATTCATATTTGGGCAATATTTTTGATTTAGTAAAGGAAATATATAATGTCCAAAGAATGAATCCATAGACAAACCAACTGATTAAACCTATTGATGGAGCTATAACAATCTTAGGTAAATTTTTTTCTAACCACTTAAACATTTAAGAAAATAAAAAAAAGGCCACTATATGTGGCCTTTTTAAATTTATTATAATTACATATTATCTAAAACAGCGTCAGCTAAAGCATTAGCCGCATCAACTGAAGACATATCAGAATTAAAGTGTTCTGTTACTACGTCTTGCAAAGCGCTTTTCATTGTATTGCCTTGAGCCATACCGTGAGCAAAACTTGGAAC
>CEUZ01085790.1_pt1 | contig 11638 bp, 11 predicted proteins | sample 361511 | NCBI WGS metagenome assembly CEUZ01 (sample SAMEA2622822, study PRJEB7988) | marine metagenome | biome: marine biome (ENVO:00000447); feature: surface water layer (ENVO:00002042); material: "saline water (ENVO:00002010), including plankton (ENVO:xxxxxxxx)" | depth 5 m
TGGTTTTTCTTCAGTCTTTGTTTCAGCTGGTTTTGCTTCAGCTTTTGGCTTCTCAACTGGTTTTTCTTCAGTCTTTGTTTCAGCTGGTTTTTCTTCAGTCTTTGTTTCAGCTGGTTTTGCTTCTGTTGAAGCTGCTAATTTATTTAATTTAGCTTCTAATTCAGCTATCTTTATTTCTAGATCTGATTTTGTGCTTTTTTTAGCTTTAGCCATAATTTCTCGTCAATTGCGGGCTTTAAGTACATTTTCATTTTTTTCTAACTAGAGAATTGATCTAGTTTTATTAATTATATAGACTTAGAATAAAAATGGACGATTTTGAAAAAGAGTACCCAAATTTTGATTGGAAGAATACTCCTGCGTATAAACATCCAGGAGGAAAAGATTGTCCATGTCCAAAGCATGAATACATAAGAGAACAGATTAATTTTGCAAAACAAGTAAATGATTCAGGAACTGATGCTGCAAGAGTAACTCTAAAGTTTTGTCCAGAACATTATCAGGTTTACATAAAAGAAGTTATTCCTGCAATGCCATTAAAATATAAAATAATGACAAAAATTGCATTAAAAATAGGAGCAATACATATTGAACATCTTACACACATGCAATCAGATTTATGTTTTTACTGTAAATTTGGTTCAGGTGGTCACGGTAAGAAAAGTGAACTTCCTCCAATGCCTTAATTTATTGGACTGATTCTAATTTTTGGTCTGTGTGGAGTGTCGTGATGACATTTCTTTCCACATATTGGGCACATCTTTCTATCTAAAAATATGCATTGACATATGTGTGATTTCATATAACTTTCTGCTGCTCCAGAATTTTCACCTGTTCCATTACAAAATGGACATTGTGAATCAATTAATTCAATTGCTCCAGTGCCTTTACAAACTCCACAAATATCTGAGTCAGCCACAAAGCAATTAATTATCAAAGAGAATTAAACTTTTTCTGTGTGATTTTATACATATCGAGTTAGGCTTATACCTACTTTCAGAAAAATAATAGAACATGCCAATTGAAGATATTCATGAACTAATTGATGTATTTGAGAAAGCTGGAGAATTAAAGAGAATTTCAACAGAAGTCGATTCTAACCTAGAAGTTGCTGAGATTTTAAGAAGGATTATGTACGAAAAAGGACCAGCGTTATTGTTCGAAAATGTGAAAGGATTTGATATGCCGATTTTAGGAAATGCATTTGGTTCAATTAAACGATTAGAATTAGCTTTAGAAACTTTAGACTTCACAGAGATTGGACAAAGAATTGCAGATATGACAAAGATGGAAATACCAAAAGGTATGTTCAATAAAATTAAGAAATTACCTGAACTCTCAAAAATAAGTGATTCATTTCCAAGTTTAGAAAAAAGTGGACCTGTTACAGAAACAATAAAAGAAAATCCAACTTTTGATGATATTCCAATTCTAAAATCATTTCATAAGGATGCAGGAAAATTTATTACATTTGGATTAACTGTGACCAAACATCCAGAAACTGGTATCAGAAATTTAGGTGTTTATAGAATTCAGATTATTGATAGTACACATGCGTTAATGCACTGGCAGAAACACAAACGTAGTGCGGAACATCATGATATGGCAAAATTAGGAAAAACAGAAGTTGCAATTGTAATTGGAGGAGAACCTGCAACTATTTTTTCAGGAGTTGCTCCAGTTCCAGAAGGATTGGATAAATTTCTTTTTGCTGGAATTACAAGAAAGAAAGGAATTAAGATGATTAAATGTAAAACAATTGATGTTGAAGTTCCTGCTAATGCAGAGATTGTTTTGGAGGGATTTGTAGATTCGTCAGATATTAGAGATGAAGGACCGTTTGGTGATCATACTGGATATTATACTCCAAAAGAACCATTTCCAACTTTCACATTAACTGGAATGATGCTAAGAAAAAATCCAGTATACCTAACAACAGTGGTTGGCAAACCGGTCTTAGAGGATGCATATATAGGTAAAGTAATTGCGAGTTCGTTTTTACCAATGATTCGAATGTTTCATCCAGAAGTAGTTGATTTTGAAATGCCAGCTGCAGGTTGGTTCCAAGGTTTAGCAATTATTTCTATCAAGAAAAGATATCCTGGTCAAGCTAAAAAAGTGATGATGGGTTTGTGGGGTATGGGACAATTAGCATTAACGAAGATGTTAGTTGTTGTAGATGATGATGTGAATGTACACGACATGAATGATGTGATTTGGGCAATAACCACAAGAACAGATGCTGCTAGAGATATCACAATCATAGATAGAACTCCTACTGACACTTTAGATCCTGCATCACCATTAGTGAATTTGGGCTCGAAACTTGGAATAGATGCAACTCAAAAAACACCTGAAGAGGGATTTGAGAGAGAAATTCAAGAGAAAGTTCTGGTTGATGATGAAACTAAGAAGTTAGTTGATTCTAGATGGGCTGAGTATGGAATTTAACGAACTGAAATTTGTTCGTAAAAATTATCACGTTCCACAGCTGAATAACCAATCTGGTTAATTGAATCAATAATTCTCTTGTCAGTTAATTCAGTTGAACGAGAACCTGTACAAGAAACAACTTCTTCACCGATTAAAGTTCCACCAAAATCATCTGAACCATATTGAATTGCTAATTGTGCCATTCCTACTCCATTAGTCAACCACGATGATTGAATATGATCAATTAATCCATCAAAAATGATTCGAGAGATTGCAATCATCTTCAATAATTGTAATCCTCCAGCTCCAGTGGTTACCAATCCTTCTTTTTGCATAAGTGTATTATTTGGTTCAAAACTCCATGGGATAAATGCCATGAATCCATTAAGTTCTTTTTGTAATTTTACAATTTTATCAAAATGTTCAACAACGTCATTATCAGTTTCTACATGACCATACATCATAGTTGCAGAAGCAGGAATGCCTAACTCAAATGACTCTTTCATTATTCGAATCCATTCATCACTCTTAATCTTTTTTGGACTGATAATTTTTTTTACGGAATCAGTAAGTATTTCAGCTCCTGCTCCAGGAACAGATTGTAATCCAGCTTCTTTCAATCTAGATAAAATTTCCTTCGTGGATGTTTTTTCTACTTTAGAAATCATGTCAATTTCTGAAGTAGATAATCCATGTACACCAACTAAAGGAAATTTAGAACGAATCATTTTGAATGAATCTTCATAATATTCAATTCCAAGATCTGGATTATGGCCTCCTTGAATTAGGACTTGCCTAATCTTGAACATATCCCAACCTGTCTTTACACGTGCTTCTATTTCATCAAGTGATAATGTATAAGCATCATCATCTTTTGGCGGACGATAAAATGCACAGAACTTACAATCTGTAATACAGACATTTGTATAATTTAGAATAATATTGTTTACAAATGAGACTTTTTTCCCAAATTTTTTTTCTGTAATTTGATTAGCGATAATTCCCATTAGATAAACGTCATCAGATTTTAGCAGTCTTGTGTAATCTTCTTTTTGTGGTCTTATCCCATTAAGCGAATTTTCTAAAATATCGCCTATTTCACTAGAATGCAATTGTTCTGATAATTGACTCAATTAACATCTGTTTTTTTTGATTAATATTTAATTCTTAGATGTAAAATGAGCGTGAAAAAGCATTTTTGACAATTTTTAAGTATGGTACAGCATCGTAATCTCTTATGGCCACAGGTACTGAAATTAGACTAAATAGAATATTACGCAGAGGCAAGATGCTTTGTATCCCTATGGATCATGGTATATCTAATGGTCCTATCGAAGGATTAGAAAAACCACATGACATTATTTACAAATGTGAAAATCAAGGATTAACAAGCATCATTGTTAACAAAGGTATAATCAAAACGTTACCACGTCCTACAAAGCTTGGAATTTTAGCACATTTTTCTTCTAGTACTTCATTATCTACTGCACCAAATAGAAAAATGTTAACAGGTTCTGTATCTGAAGCGATAAGATTAGGTGCAGATGGAGTTTCATTACACATCAACATTGGTGGAAAAGAAGAATCAGAGATGCTTGAACAACTGGGAAAAATTTCTGAAGAATGTCATGCATGGAATATTCCATTGTTAGCAATGATGTATCCTAGAGGTGAAAATGTAAAAGACCCACATGACCCAGAAATTGTAGCACACACAGCAAGAATTGGTGCCGAATGCGGTGCAGATATTGTTAAAACAGTTTACACCGGAGACATAGATTCATTTAAAAAAGTTGTAGAAAGTATTCCAGTTCCAGTTGTAATAGCAGGAGGACCAAAAGCAAAAACTGACCTGGATGTTTTAAAGATGACTGAAGATGCAATGACTGCTGGTGCAAAAGGTGTTACATATGGAAGAAATATTTTTGCACATAAATCACCTGAAAAAATGGTTCAGGCACTAGCAGGAATAATTTTTAGAAAAGAAACAGCAAAAGAAATGGCAAAGAAAATTGATGAATGAGAAACTTTTGATTGTCCAACCAAAAGTTGGAAAAAATCAACTAAACAAATTTATAAAAAATTTACAACATGAAGGAGTTCAATACGTATATGTTGATCCAAAAACTATCGCGGACAAAAAAAACAAAATAAAGACTGTTTTTACCACTTCAAACGCAAATTATGTTGTTCTAGGCAAAGAATGGAAGAAAATTAGAGGTAAAAAGGTTGGAAAACAGTTCAAAATTCTATCAAACAAGGACATTGATGGTGTTTATGAATCAGCAAAAAAAGGTCTTGATTTTGTCATTATTGAAGTGAAGGACTGGAAGATCATTCCTTTAGAGAATATTATTGCAAAATTACATAAAATTCATACAAAGATTTTCACAATTGCCAAAAATCAAAAAGAAGTACGAAAAATGTTTTCAATCTTAGATATTGGTGTTGATGGTGTAATATTTCAAACAGGTTCCATAGGTGAGGTAAAAGAAACACTTGTGAACATGGGAACAAAGAATTTTGATTTGAAAACTGCAAAGATTACAGAAATTCAAGAAGTAGGAGATGGTGAAAGGGTTTGTGTAGATACTGCTTCAATGTTACACAAAGGAGAAGGAATGTTAATTGGAAGTAGAGCAAATTTCATGTTTCTAGTTCATAATGAATCAGTTGGCTCATCATTTACATCACCAAGACCATTTAGGGTAAATGCAGGTGCAGTTCATTGCTATACACTATCACCTGATGGAAATACAAAATATTTATCTGAATTAGAGACAGGTAGTGAAGTCTTAATTTTAAATTCCAAAGGAAAGGCTAGACGTGCTGCAATTGGACGATGTAAGATAGAAAAAAGACCAATGCTTTTGATAAAAGCAAAAGTAGGAAAAGAAATTGGTGGAATTATAGCTCAAGATGCTGAAACCATTCGATTTGTAAAAGCAAATGGGCAATTAGTGTCAGTAACACATCTCAAAAAAGGTGATTCAGTTTTGGCATTTTCAAAAGATGCAACTGGAAGACATTTTGGAATGGAAGTATCAGATGAATACATCTTAGAAAAATAATGAAGTACAAGACATGCGTCTCAATTGGTGAGAAAAATCCAAAGAAACTCAAAATTATTTTAAAAAAAGCACTTTCAAAATCTGATTTTGTAGAAATACGATTCGACTATTTGAAAAAATCAGATATTCCAAACGTCTTAGAAAATAACAAGGAAAATCTCAATAAATGTGTCTGCACATTAAGACCAAAAACTGAAGGTGGATTATTTGTTGGAAGAGAAGATGAAAGAAAATCAATTTTACGTCTAATTGCAGAGTATAATCCATTCCTACTAGATGTGGAATTCAATACAATTCAGAAAGATAAGAAACTTGTTGCATACTTAAAAAAATCAAAGTGCAAACTACTTGTGTCATGGCATGATTTTAAGAAGACACCAAATAATACTCAACTTAGATTAAAATTTAATAAAATGAAGAAGTTTTCAAATGTAGTAAAAATCGTAACTGTTGCAAAAAGCGTTTCTGACACATCAAGATTATTGTCTATCTACTCAATCAAATCAAATAGTAAAACCGTAGCATTTTGTATGGGTGAGCAAGGAAGATTCTCAAGAATTCTATGCTTACATTTGGGAAGTCCGTTCACCTATGTCTCACTTGGAAAACCAATTGCACCAGGTCAATTTAGTGTGGATGAAATTAAATCCTTACAGAATTAAGTTGTAGTTGCAGTTACTACAGCACTATATTCTCCTAGACCAGAATAATTTTCTCCTGCTACACGGAAATAATAAAATGTAGAATCGTCTAAACCATCTACTACTACATAAGGTGTATAACCAACACCATCTAACGAAACTATCTGAATTCCATCATCAACATCTGAAGCAATTATTGCATATACCTGTGAATTCATTTCAAAAGTTGTGATATCCCTTGGTGCATTAAGTTCATCTAATAATTCAGTATCACCATCATCTTGTTCATCTTGAAATCTGACATCAGTTGGTTCAGTAACGTTAACTATAGTAATTCCATCGTCATCTTCAGATATTACTGCCGCATATACATTAGAACCAATTGTAAATGTGGAAACATCTCTTGCACCCTGTAATTCAGTAAAAGATTCTGCTCCATCTACTTGACTATCTGTTGCTGAAATATCAGTTGGATCAGTGACATTAATTATCTGAATTGCATCATCTGCATTACTCGTAACTATGGCATATACGTTAGTACCAACTGTAAATGTATCAACACCAAAGGCATTTGCAATTGTATCAAAATCATTTGTGCCATCTACTTCATTGTCTGTTGCTGAAATATCATCTGGTTCAGTAATGTTAATCATCTGAATCCCGTTTTCACTATAAGAAGTAACTATGGCATATGTGTTAGAATCACCTGAAACTGTAAATGTGGCAATACCTCTTGGTCCTCCAAGTCTTGTAAAGCTATTAGCATTATCTGTTTCTTGATCTGTTGCTGAAATATCACTTGGATTTGTGATATTAATTATCTGAACTCCACTATCAGATTGTGCAGCAACTATTGCATACATACTACCACCAATTGAAAAAATATCAACTGCCATTGCTCCATTAAGCTCCCGTGAACCACCATCTGCCAATGAATCTGTTGCAGTAATTGCATCTGGATCAGTTATGTTAAGGACTTGAACACCTTTTTCAGTAGTAGTTGCCACTATCGCATATGTATTTGAATCTCCACTAACTCTGAAAACTTTTACACCTTTTGCACCGTTAAGTAATCTATCACCATTATCAACAAGTGAACCTTTTGCTACAATATCAGTTGGATTAGTAATATCTAATATTTGAACTCCTTTATCATCAGTACTTGCAACTATGGCATATGTGCTAGTACCAACAGTATAAACATCAACTCCAGCTGCTCCATTGAGCAGTAATGTTCCATCATCAGTTATTGAATCAGTTGCTCTAATGTCTGTAACAGATGCCTCTGTAAATGTAGTCCAATTAATCTGATCTGTACTGTATTGTATTGTATAATCCGAAATTCCTTTTACACCAGGAGGCGAAGACCATGATAATTTTACTAGATCATTTCCCGCAGTGGCAGAAAGATTTGTAGGTCCTCTATCTGCAGAACCAGAATTATATGCATATGCAGATTCTTGTCCAAGAAATTCATAATTTTTTTCTACAGTTTGTCCGTCAAGTGATGCAATAATATTTACAGAATACAAATTATTAATAAGCCATAAACCTCTTTTTTGACTAGTTTCTTTTGCCATTACATCATAACGAACAATTCCATTTCCCTTTGTAGTTTCACTTAATGTGTGAATTAATTCTCTCTCTTCATTGAATAATTTGATATCTACATTCACTCCATTGATTGTATAATCAGAATCTAAACCAAAAGAACACGGAGAACATTTGTCTGCATCAAAAATTTTTACATCTAAAACAAATTTACCATCTGCTGCAGCATGTCTGTAACCCTCAAGTGACATATAGAGAGGTTTTCCTAGAACAGTTGAATCTTCAGAAAGCTCTTCAATTATTTCTTCTTCAATAATTTCAGGGCTAGATGCATTAACTTCAATTAATCCAATTTCAATTAGATACTTCATTGCATTAACAAACTCAGAATCTGGGATTAGATTATCAGACCACCAGCCAGCTGTATTTCTTACCCAGTCTGGAATTATCTTGTCAGGTCCAGGAGGTCCAGGCTCTGTTACAGGAACGTAGATTATTCCTTCATTTATGAGAAATTCAAGACCGTTTGTAAATTCATTTTGAGAAATTATTCTATCAGACCACCATGATGCGTTATTTTTTACCCATTCAGGTATATCATCAGAAAATGAAAATGGAATTAATGAAAATCCAATTGTAATAATTAGTAAAAATCCTAATTTGAACATGATATTTGATAGATTTGAAGGAATTAATTTTTGCTATGAAAATTTTTTTTACAAATGAATAGGTTATATCAATCCAATTCGAATTAGGTGTATGTTACAGACATTTGCTGTGATTGGAGATCCGATTGACCATTCACTATCGCCTATCATCCATAATGCTGCATATAGAGAATTAGATATGGAATGTACCTACATAGCGTACAAAATAGCAAAAGGTGATTTGGTTACTGGTATAGAAGCCTTAAAAAAAATTAAAATTTCGGGATTCAATGTTACAATACCTCATAAATTAGACATGATGAAATACTTGGATAACGTTGATGAGACTTGTGAAAAAATTGGAGCAGTAAACACAGTTCTTAATGATGATGGTATACTAAGAGGATTCAATACTGATATGGATGGATTCTTAGAACCAATAAAACGAAAAGAGATTCAAATAAAGAATTCTAAAATCCTATTATTAGGTGCGGGAGGTGCTGCTAGAGCTATTGTGGCAGGTTTTCAAAAAGAAGGCGCAGATGAAATTATAATTGTAAACAGAACTAAAAAAAATGGAGATGAATTGACAGAATTTTCAAAAAAAATTGGATTATATGCTAGATCAAAAAATATTGATGAGATGAATGTGCTAAATACAAAATTTGATTTTATAGTAAATGCATCATCCTTAGGACTAAAAAATGAAAAAAACATTATACCAAATAATCTAATGGATGAACAAACAACAGTTTATGACATTATATACAGACCATTAAAAACTGATTTGATAAATATTGCAAAAGAAAAAAAATCGAAAATAATTTTTGGGTATGAAATGTTACTAGGTCAGGCAATTCGTTCATTTGAAATTTGGTTAGACAAAAAAGCCCCATATGATGTCATGAAACGCTCAATATTAGGAGGGTTCTGATGACATCTGTATTTTCAAAAGTATATGGTGCTGTTTCAATAGTTAATGCAATTGCTACAGGAAAAGGTGCTACACTTGGAATTGATACCTTTGTAGAAACAACTTTAACAAAAAAAGAAGGTTCAGGAATTCACATTACATCAGAAAATAAATCAATTAGTTCAAGATTAATAAATAAAATTATTGAAAAAATGATTCCAAGAAGAAGATTGGAAGGTATCAGATTAGAATTAGATTTTAATTCAAACATTCCAACAGGATATGGATTAAAAAGTTCTAGTGCAATTTCTTCTGCTGTAGTTTTAGCATGTGCCAAGACATTTGGAAAGAATGTAACTGATGAAAATGTCCTAAAAATAGGTGCAAAGACATCAATAGAGGCCAAAGTAAGTATCACTGGAGCATATGATGATGCATGTGCTTGTTATTTTGGTGGATTTAATGTTACAGATAATTTGAAAATGAAATTGTTATCTAGAGAAGTTGCCCCAAGTGATTTACAGGCAGTGATATTTCTACCAAAATCAAGAAAACGCGGAAATCTGAAAAAATTAAAAGATTTCAGTGGAGCATTTAACAAAGCATGGGAATTAGCAAATAATTCTGATTATTGGAATTCAGCAATTCTTAATGGAATCGGTACAACTTCAATTCTAAATTCAGAACCAAAAATTATCATGAAATTAATTGAAAAAGGTGCACTATGTGCAACTATTTCAGGAAACGGACCTTCTATAGTTGCAATCACTGATAAAAAACACAAAACAAAAATTCAAAAAGAGTTTTCAGGATTAGAAGGTAAAATAATGATTGCAAATATCAATAACAAAAAGGCATACGTTCATGAATTGTAAAATTAACCAATCAAAAATAAGTGGTAGAATAAATTGCCCAGCAAATAAGAGTTATACGCATAGAGCAATTTTCTTAGCAGCATTATCAGATGGTAAAAGTATTGTAAAAAAAATTCTTCGTTCAAATGATACAATTGCTACAATTAATGCTTGTAGAAGTTTTGGAGTAGAAGTAGAAGAGATTGAAAATAATGTTTCAATAAATAATACAATTGATTCAACAGTTGAAAGTTGTATGATAAATGCAGAAAATTCTGGAACTACGATTAGAATTGCTATTGCAATTGCTGCATTATCAGGAGGAAATACTATTTTAACTGGTGATGAAAGTTTGAGAAAAAGACCGATGCAGCCAATCTTAGATTCATTACAAGTAATGGGAGTCAAAACGGAATCTGAGAATGGAAGACCTCCTATTCATATAGATGGGAAGATTAAAGGTGATGAAATTAACATTAAAGGTGATATATCAAGTCAGTTCATTTCTGCACTCTTAATTATTGCTCCACGTTTACCAGATGGACTAATTATCAATGTTGAAGGGGAACTTGTATCCAAACCATATGTTAATTTGACAATTGCAATAATGAAAAAATTTGGTGTGGAAGTACAAATTGAAGAAGAATACAAGAAATATGTTGTTAGACATCAAATTTATCAACCAACTACATTCTCAATTCCATCCGATTTTTCAAATCTTGCATTACTTTTAGCAGCAAATGTTCTATTAGGTGATGGGTTAAGAATAGAGATTAATCTTGGTGAAATGCCTCAAGGTGATGAAGCAATTGTTGATATTTTAGAGAGATTAGGTGTAAATGTCATATTGGAAGAAGAAATGATTTCCACCAAATCTCCAGATTTGTTAAAAGGAGGTAAATTTGATTTGAGTGATACGCCTGATCTTTTACCTGCAATTGCAATTCTTGGGTTAAAATCAGACAAACCAATTGAAATATTCAATGTAAAGCATGCAAGATTCAAAGAAACCGATAGAATCGCAATAATTTCACGTGAATTGAAAAAACTTGGCTTAGATATAGATGAAAAAGAGGATGGTATGATTATAAGAAAAACTTCTGATTTACATCCAGCTGAATTAAATTCAGAAAATGATCATAGACTTTTCATGGCATTTTCAATTGCAGGTATGTTTGTAGGTGATTGTTCAGTTTCTGATCCAGATGCTGTGAAAGTTTCTTATCCAGAATTTATTAATGATATGAAAAATGCTGGTGCAAAATTAGAATAAGAATTAAGTACCAATTTTAATTTCATCAGTACAAATAGATCTTAAAGTTTCAATTGCAGAAAGAATTGCTAATCTGCTTGTTCTTGGATTTTGTGGATCTGGAATGTTTTCAATCTTTGTTGTAATCTTACCAAATTTTCCATTTGCAATAATTTCATGAGTATTTTTTGTTGTGTTTGGATCAACTATAATTTTTACAATTGTTTCGTGACTTCCTAATCCAGATAAGCTAAGTAATGCAGAAACATTGATGTT
>CEUZ01054424.1_pt1 | contig 11635 bp, 17 predicted proteins | sample 361511 | NCBI WGS metagenome assembly CEUZ01 (sample SAMEA2622822, study PRJEB7988) | marine metagenome | biome: marine biome (ENVO:00000447); feature: surface water layer (ENVO:00002042); material: "saline water (ENVO:00002010), including plankton (ENVO:xxxxxxxx)" | depth 5 m
CTGGTACCTGATCATCGCTCACCAAAATAACGTCCCCGAACGTAATTGCTGACCATACACTAAAGTCTAGAGGTATTGACTCTCCAGCATTTTCAAACTCCTTGTAAAAAGAAGGATTTTTAATGACTGGAACCCTTAGAATACGAGCCCTATTGAGAGTTTCTTCACTAAAAAAACCTCTAAGAGCAGCAATTGTAGTATCCGGTAGCAACCTAGCATGAGCTCGGTGCAACTCCCGCTGAGAAGAAATCCAATGCCCTGCACTGTCCGCCAAGTAGGATGCCAGCTCTTGCATATTCAACCGCTTAGGGTCAATTAATCGATCCGTGACCATCTGCCTTACCCCTAGACGTCAAGATTTTTTACGTACTTGGCATTTTTCTCGATGAAATCCCGCCTGGGTTCCACATCATCACCCATTAGGTTACTAAAAACCGTATCTGCCATTGTGGCACTTTCTAGCGTAACCTGATAAATCGTACGAACTTCAGGGTCCATAGTTGTGCGCCAGAGCTGATCAGGATTCATTTCTCCAAGTCCTTTGTAACGCTGGATTTGAATGCCACGAGTTGGTGTTTCTCCTCCCTTACCTTTGCCGTTGGAAAAACGCTTAATATACTCTTCACGTTCTTCTTCCGAATAGGCGTAGAACTCCTTCTTGCCCTTAGCTATACGATAAAGAGGTGGTTGTGCAATGTATATGTAACCCTCCTCTATGAGATCTCGCATCTTGCGAAAGAAAAACGTAAGCAGGAGTGTGCGTATATGAGCTCCATCCACATCTGCATCTGTCATAATTATTATCTTGTGATAACGAGCTTTTTCGAGATCGAAGTCATCTAAAATTCCTGATCCAATAGCAGTGATAATTGCACGGATTTCATCGTTCGAAAGAACTTTGTCAATCCGTGCTCTTTCGACATTAAGGATTTTTCCCTTGAGTGGAAGAATGGCTTGGAAGGAACGATCTCTCCCCTGTTTAGCGCTGCCACCAGCACTGTCGCCCTCCACTATATAGATCTCACATAAACTAGGATCAGATATCGAGCAGTCTGCTAGTTTGCCTGGGAGTACGCCACCTTCTAATGCACTTTTCTTACGAACCAGATCACGTGCTTTGCGTGCCGCCTCTCGAGCTCTAGCGGCCGATAGTGACTTATCAATTATAGCCTTGGCAGCCTTAGGATTCTCATCAAGGAAGATGGACAGATGTTCGTTAATAGCAGCTTCCACAGCACCACGAACTTCACTGTTGCCTAATTTGGTCTTGGTCTGACCCTCGAATTGAGGCTCCATTACTTTCACACTTAAAATACAGGTCAATCCTTCCCTGACATCATCACCTGACAGGCTTTCGTCCGCTTTTTTGAAAAGCTTGCTACGGCGAGCATAATCGTTGATCGTCCTAGTCAGGGCAGCTTTGAGTCCAGTAAGGTGAGTGCCCCCCTCATGGGTGTTAATGTTATTGACGAATGTGTGGGTATTCTCACTGAACCCGTCATCGTACTGAAGTGCCACCTCGATGTCAGCTTCCTCACGACTAGCCTCGAAATAGAAAACCTCATCATGAGTTGGCTTTCTAGAACCTAAGAGATGCTCAACAAAAGAGACTAAACCGCCCTCGTAATAATGTTTTTCTTCTATATCGTCACGTTTATCGGTTACTACGATCGTTAGGCCTTTGTTCAAGAAGGCCAACTCACGTAGATGGCCATTCAAGGTTTCAAAGTTATAGTTAAGGTCAGTGAACACTTCTGGATCTGGCTTGAAGGTGATGTGAGTCCCATTCCCCTTCGCTTTACCAATGGTCTCCAAGTCTTTCTCTTTGATGCCCCGAGCATAACGCTGATGATACTTTTTACCGTCCCGAATAACTTCAACTTCAAGCCATTCCGAAAGTGCATTAACTACACTCACACCAACTCCATGCAAACCACCAGAAACCTTATAGCTGTTCTTGTCGAATTTTCCACCCGCATGAAGGGTTGTCATAGCCACTTCAACTCCTGGAACTCCTTCTTCGGGGTGTATGTCTACCGGAATTCCACGTCCATCATCAGTGACTTCTATCGATCCATCATTATGAATAGTGACGCTAACCACGGAACAGAAACCTGCCATAGCTTCGTCGATAGAATTATCTACAACCTCATAGACTAGATGGTGCAGGCCCCTGGATGACGTAGATCCAATGTACATTCCAGGACGCTTACGAACTGCCTCCAATCCCTTAAGGACGGTAATCTGTTCAGCAGTGTAGTCTCCGTTTTGCTTACTTACCTTTTCCGCCATACTTACACTCGCTCATTTGTGGGTTTTGTATTGCTCACACATTCGAGGAATATTTACTATCTTTTCTCCTCCATTAGCGTGAGTATAATCCTTTCGATAGTTCCATCTTTATCCAGTCTTTCGTTTACTTTATTCAACAAAGATTTTTTCATTAAGTTAAGTTCCATAAGCCATGCACTACTCTTTACTTCCACAAAAAGGGTTGACGCAACAACCGATTTGGCAAGCGTAACCTCAGCAATATTTGCTCCCACAGCTTCTTTCCATATTTCTATAGCACCTGTTCGGGATATTTGTTTTTCTAAGCCGCGATCCTTTAGAAAATTATTTAACAGATCCCCAACTCGTGCAGGCTCGTTATTGCTCATGCGCATATCTGCCCCTTCCGAATACCCCAACATTGAAGGGCACCTCCTCGGAAATGGATATCACTCTCTCTAGGAGCTGTAATAATTACCTGCCCAAAACGTCCACTATCCATAAGCTCGAACACCCTATCACGTCGAGATTCGTCTAACTCTGCAAAAGCATCGTCAAGTAAAAGAATTGGGTCGACATTTCTAGTCTGACGTATAGAGTCTCCCTCTACTAAACGGAGTGCCAAAGCTGCAGTTCTACGCTGGCCCCCAGAACCAAACTCTCTAATTTCTGAAGAATGAGAATCTCTTGTTAAGCTTAGCACTAGTTCGTCCCTATGAGGGCCAGAACCCGTATTTCTAGACCTGAGATCACGCGACCATCCGACATCCAGAGCCTTGGCATAAGCATCGTGAATGATCTCCTTGTCACATGCTCCAACAGCTACATTAGGTTCATAGTCCATGGATGCCGAAATACCCCCACTCACAGTTTCGTAGTATTCACGAAAGTTCGCACACCATTTTTCTACCCATAGAAATCTGGCCATCATCACCAAACCACCACTACGAATCAAAGGTTCGTCCCAAGCTTGTACGACCGACATAGGCTGATCTGCACGAAGTGCGGCGTTACGATTGTTTAAAACACGTTTAAAATTCTGTAATGCTGATAAGTATCCGGGATCATTTAGTGAAAGGACAATGTCTAAGAATCTCCTGCGCTGAGAAGGCCCACCGCTCACGATTGCTATATCTGACGGGGAAAATATCACAGCCCCCAAATTACCTACAACATCACCGATCCGAACAGGCTCTGCCCCATCAACAGTAATTTTTCGTCGATCACTGGCACGGTGATAAGCAGCAGCCACTTCAGTAGCTGGAGCTTCAGAATTTTTTGACGATCCCAATCGTGCCCAAACTCGGAATGAATCTTCTCCAAATGTAGCGAGCTGTTCAGTACGTGCTCCACGAAACGACCTGAACGTTTCGAGGTAGTAAATTGCCTCTAGCAGATTAGACTTCCCTTGAGCATTAGGACCGACGATCGCTACCCCCTCCGGAGGAAAGGATAACTCCTGGTTCTCTAGATTCCGAAAGAACCGGAGTTTAAGTAGGCTCAGGTGCAAGGTACAAGCACCACAAATCGCCTTTCGACCATAGAGAAATTTAACAATTTCAGAGGCTCACAGCTACCCCTCTAGAGAACTGAAATGTCCTATGCAAATCCCTATTTCAAATAATGACTTTATCTGCCCTTGAAGGAAGGTTTTCTCTTATCTAGAAACGCAGTAAGTCCTTCCTTCATATCTTCTGTAGACGCAACTAGGCCAAATAGAGCTGACTCGAAATCTTGAGCATCTTCAGAGCTCAAATCTAAAGCATTGTAAATTGATTCTAGGGCCATGCTTACTGAAATCGGACCATTCTTTATGATCCTTTCTGCAAACTCTCTAGTCTTATCAAGCAACTCGTCTTGTGGATAAACAGCATTGACCATGCCTATGTGTTCTGCTTGAGCTGCGTCAATCATTTCGCCCGTAAGAGTAAGCTCTACTGCTCTACCCAGGCCAACAAGTCGTGCGAGTCTCATCGTGCCCCCATAGCCAGGGATAATCCCGAGACTAACTTCGGGTAACCCAAATCGGGCATTTTCACTAGCTACTCTCATATGACATGCCAAAGCAAGTTCACACCCGCCACCAAGTGCATATCCTCCGACTGCTGCAATTACTGGTTTTGGAAATCGTTCGATCTCCGCAAAAATACGCTGACCTTCACGACTTACATTTAATGCACTGATAGGGGTCATATCGGAAAGCTCAGCAATATCGGCACCAGCTACAAAAGCTTTATCACCGCTACCTGTTAAAATAACTATTTGTACGTTGTCATCTTCACGTAAATTGCCAAAAACATCTCCGAGTTCTCGGATCACTTGACTGTTTAAGGCATTCAGTTTTTCAGGACGTTCTATAATTACTGTGGCTAGATTTTTGTCCTGCTCCACACGGATATATTGTAGTTTTATCATGTCCCAACTAGATCCTCGCAAATTCCGTTATAAGCCATAATCGATAGGCACTTGAAAAATCAAAAGTAGGGTAGAGCTTAGGACACCGCCACCCAACCATAGCGTCTAGTTAAAGGCTTCGATACTTTGAGATCAGCAACCTGGATTCTGCACTAGCAATGAGACAACCTAAGCCATCGCATTAAACTCCAAAGGAGCACCCTAAAATGAGTCGTTCCCTAAACAAAACCATGCTAATAGGTAACGTCGGAGGCGATCCTGAAATTCGCGTGACTTCATCTGGAACTAGAGTTGCAAAGTTCTCTCTTGCTACTAATAGGCAGTGGAAGGACAGCTCCGGGCAACAGCATGACAAGACTGAATGGCACCGGATAACCTTTTTTGGCAAACTAGCAGATATTGTAGAACAATGGGTCAATAAGGGCGATCGTATCTATGTAGAGGGGCGCTTAGAGTACTCACAGTCCGAGAAGGATGGCCAAGTACGATACTGGACTGATATTATCGCAACTGAAATGTTGATGTTAGGATCCAGAGGATCAGGAGAGGGGTCCGCATCAAATCCAACCCCAACAACCCCAGCCCCATCCACCCCTATATCAGAACCTGATGACGATTTACCATTCTAGGTGCCAATGACTTGTCACACTTCGCTCTCCCAAAGACCTAAAAACTGATCTTCATATTTGTCAGGATCACGCATATAATCCTCCACCCATATATTGAAAGATGGAAGCGGGAGATTTTTTGACACTACTATTGTAGCCAAGCTAACCATACGCTCATAAGTAAGCTCACTGTCACCTGCATCCATACGATTGCTCTCTTCTGCCAACATGTATATCTCGTCTGGTGACAAGAGAAGTAAATGTTCAGCTATCTGGGCAGAGCAATATTCTAAGTACTTGGCCCTTAGAACCAAATCCTTATCAGAACCTTGTCCATTAGGGATAATACTGGGATCGGTGTCATTCACGCCTGATCTCCCGAATGCTTTTAAGCAGACAATGTGCACCAGCCTTCGGTGCCCATATTCAAACCACTCCTAAGCTTAGGTTTTAGTTGTGGTAATGGAGAGAGTCAACCCCTAGGTAGCCAGACTTGTAGTATCTTCGCCTGCATTCTGGCTCTTGCTACTTGAATGAAGATCTCGATAAATCGAGCGCCGAGTGAATCCGTGCAGTACAACTCGGTTCAAAAAATCTGGATCTGTCCTCTTAATTTCCTCAGCCTGCTCCGCAATATCACGAGGAAGTTCGACATTAATCTGAACGGAGCAAGTTTCCCACATATGCACACCTATCCCCACGCTATAAGAAAATTAATTGAAATATTAATGGAGCCAGGTGGCCCCATTGCAACCCAAAAATTATTGTCAGTAAGGGCTATTTTTTTGAAGCAGCCCCAGTATACAGTCTAGTTTTTAGGTGCACAAGCTTTATCTCAGAATTGTCGTATACCCAACTAGATTCTATAAAATATTGCTATACAATGACTTACACGGCCATATTTTGCGGTCAAGCCAAATACTGCTGCCTGACTTTTTAAATTGTCGCCTGTACAACCATAAGTAGAAAGCCTTATAAAAAGTGTACGTGCCAGGGATCGCATGGGGGACGGCTATTGGCAGTGTCTGGATTTCTTGGATGCCCCTACCAGAGAGTTGCCCTCCTTACCTGACAACCCTACGAGAGCTGATTTTAGAAAATTGGAGCGTGTTGCTGCTGAGTATGCTGAGTGGGCCTGACCTTATTAAAAACAGAGATAAGGAACGCCCTCCTTACTGTGACTAGGACTGAGTACCGTATACTGAATAGTGAGAAGATACTAATGAACAGCCGTGCCACCACCAAAACCAACAAAATGTGGCCTGAGTGGCACTGACTGTAGATGAGACTCACGAGCTGGAAGCTGAGCCAAGGTCTCACGAGACCCGAATGTAGATAGATGATGTTGTACGGTGCTAAAGCGATTTGGCTCAAAACAGTTCAGCAATCTGCCTAAACCCCGACGTATTGTTTTAATCTCCTCACGAGCTTCAGCCAAAGTGACTGGAAGATCGAAACGAACCTGATACTGTAATGATCCTTTTTTATTGTCCTCACTCACACGGAGCACTTCGCTGTACGGGAACGCCTCTAGGACGGCCTCCTCAAAATTCGCATTCGGCTCAGAAAAAGGAGTTCGAAATACTAAAGAATTAGCATCATAGTCTAGATATGCTCGAGTGATACCATGATCATCTATGACTATGCGCACAGAGGTGCCTTCGTGAAGATCCAAGTCTCGACATATATCACGAAAACCAATTCTTAGTATCGTGGGCCGCGTCAATGGACCATACCCTACTCTGCTTATGAGATTCAGGGCTACCTGGAAACAGTAAGCTCCTAGGCGGTCTTCCTGCTTATTGATGCCTGAGCCTGCATGTTCTTTGATCAGGCGCTCCACATGCTCTAGCGTTGGCTCGTATACCCAATCTAATACAACCAACTCTGAGCTGAGATCTAAAACCTTTAATTTTGAACTTCCTAGATCCAATGCTTCCGCCGAAGAAGCGAAGCGTCCGTCAAGTACTAAGGCTAGGCCAATATCTTGAATCTTTCCACCCAAAAGATCTATTTCGTGAATATCTCGGTACTGGACTACAGCTCTAGTGAGAGGCAGTTCACAGATTCCAGGAACATCAGCCATAGCTTCTGGCCGAGACTCAGACTGAAACGAAAGAGTGGTCGTGCTCATCTTTTCTCCTATGACATTACTGGTCAAAAAAGCCCGGGCTTCTCGCCGGGCTTCCTTTTAAATCCTCAACAGCAAATGTCAAATATATTTGCTAAAACATCACATAACATTACCTGTTCACGATAACAATATGTTAACCACTATGGCAAGATGTTTCCTTTGGCACACCCAATTTCATACTTGGTATTCCTTGCCCAAGCAGACACCTTCGGACATCTTGAGTTATACCAAACTGCAGAAGGCAATCAGCAATCCCCGGAGCAGCATAATGTACAATTCGTCATATTGAAGACTTGGTCGAACACGCACTCATAGACTACGCTCGCCAGCGTTCACTTGGATTCCTTGAGCAGAACGGTAAGGAATGGGCGTGCTTCTTGATTACTTTCCAGGGTTCTAACAGCCGTTGGTATGGCCACATCACATTCCGCCCTAGAGACAGCGAGGGTGAAATAGATGAAATACGCACGGCTGATATATTCATGGAATCTTCCGAATCTGAGATTGACCGCAAAGCCAGAGGACTTGGAAGGCCTCTACTCCGGGCACTTTTTGCATCTGCTCTAGACACACAACGAAGAACTGAGACACCCCCACCAAGATTGCGCAAATGGTTCCGTAATATGCTTTCTGAAAACTCACAAGAGATAGCAGCAAAAGTAAAAAGCCATTTCGACAACAGCTCTGACCATAATAGTGTATCTGAATTGCAATCTTTGTATGATTCTTACAGAATGGATCAAGTATGCCATTTTATTGCACTTCTCAATCCTGACGATTTTGAAATTGCAGTTGATCTTATTCTTGAGGGACAGTCAGTGGACTTTGGAGCCAAGGATCAACTCCAACTTGCAATGATGGTGGTAGAGTATATAGAGGCTAGGATACCTATGCCGACTTTCGAAGTGTGGGCAACTGATTTCCTAGCTAACCGTGAGGAATACCTGCTCTACGCCCACACTCTTCACCGGGAAGGAAGACTTCCCTGATTTGCTCAGTACCACTATTTTTCTCCTCTTACAATTTAGAGCCATCATCAAAGGAGATCTTGCTTTTGGAAGTTACTCTTCGGGATAAGGAGAGCCTCGATCGAGCACTTCGCAGATTTAAGCGTAAAGTACAACGATCAGGACTATATTCAGAACTTCGCAAACGTCGCTTTTACGAAAAGCCCAGTGCTCAGCGAAAGCGGAAACGCGAAGCTGCTATCCGCAGGGAACGCAGACGTCAGCGACGTGGTGTACGTTAGCAGTACTACTTCCTTAAAAAAAGAAGAATCAACCTAGTCCTGATATTCAGGACAATCTGTTCTTAGAAATCAAATCCAGCTAAGACATGATCCTCAGTCCTTCCGGACAGTAATAATTCCATAAACAGATTCTCCGTGACTGCTACTAGAAAAGACATAGCGCCCTTTGGGGGCATCCCGGAAATCCACTAAAAAACTGCTTCCACGTTCTAGGAGTGGTGGGCCATTAAGCTGATCTGTAGCAATTAGAAAATCGTAAGATTCATGAGAAATAGAGTCAGCGACGAAAGAAAGTGTATGCACTTTGTGATCAAGACTAATAATCTCTATCCAATCTCCTGACGAGATTTCGATACTAAGAGGGCTTACGTGATATTGGGTTTTATCATTATTGAGTTCAATTACATGCCTGTCTTTAGCTATTGGAAACAGTTCTTCAGGTAATACTTTTCCATCATCCCTTAACTGCCTATCAATGCCGATATTACACCCGGGGGAAATCAGCACAACCAAGATCAACAGGGGGGTTACACCATTCACTTACTTGGATCTTTCAAGATTTATAAAATAAACTAAAATTTTCCAAAAGAGATGCCGCAAAGCTGACACATAAAGTTTTTATCTGCACGGACCAAGGCCTGACTAACGTGCCGTGGACATTTCGGGTCTTCGCCCTTTTTTATCATTTCCTTGACCTTTTGCCGCTCTGTACGTGTGGATTTCTTGATACTCAGCAAATATCTAAGAGAGGAAGAATTACATTCTAGAATTATAGATGCGGAACCATCATCTTCAGGGTAAACACGAAGCATAATGAGGGTTCCTCCAGTTGGTGATGGCAAACTTTTACCAGCATAGTAAAAACGCAACAACTGCTTTTCACTTGAAAGTGGAAGCAAGTTGTCACTTTCTAGTCTATTTTTGTGGCTTTTTATCTGGCTCATGAGGCCTCGCGGGATATTAATGGTCCGCGATCATCTCTACTTAAATAATAAAAGCGATTCCGATCATAAAAATTCAATAATCAATTTATCGGCTATACCCGATAAAGATTTTAGCTTTATTGGGGTGGCCAACTTATCACTGATTGGACGAGGTCGCAAAGAACAATATGGTGATAAGGTAATGGATTTAGCACTGGCCAGAATGCTAGTGCTAGGTAAAATTTGTAAATGTCTAACACATAACTAGTCTGGTCAGGATTCAATGCAACTACAAATCGCCCTGGTTTGTGACTATGCGGAACAAACCTCTGACGGGAAGCTGGATATCAAAGGAGTCTTCAACGATCTTGTAGCTCCTGGCTTTCCTGCTAAACATGACATGTTTCTCGTGCTGAGAATGGAATGGGGCCGGGATGATCGAGGAGAGTACGAGTTTCAGGTCGATCTTTTTGATCCTTCAATGAGATCGACAATGACTATCAGTGGACACTCTGATGTGGACCTCAGAGGACTCGAAAGCCCTCCCGCCCGTACTCAAATAATCATGCCACTTGAAGATGTAATATTCCCCACAACTGGCGAATATAAGTTCCACATACAAGTAAAAGGGCGCACCTACGAAGGTCCATCGCTTTTTCTCATGGAAGCAGACATTACTGAAGAAACTTCAGAATGAATGGAGCAGAGTCAGAATATAGGGACTTATCTATTTTAGGCTTCGAAACAACTCAGATAGGTAAAACACAAGTTATTGCAAGGCCAGAAGCCATGGTTTGGGCAAAAGCATCTTTAGGTCAACATATATCCCTTCATTCGGCAGCTTTATCGGAAGCAACATTCCAGCTCCACGGCCGAGGACCTGTGCCAGTAATACAGAATCCAACAGGAAAGGGGCCAGCTTGGGCAGTTCGCCACTATAGGAATGGTGGTATGATACAAGTCCTGGGTGATCGTTTCTTCCGATTGAGAAAACTACGCAACATTCAGGAACTGGAGACAAGTATTCGTATTCAGGGGTTGGGCATAAAAACACCTAGAATAGTAGCAACCTCCGCCTACCCGTCCGGGATTTTTTATCGTGCTGACCTCATTACTGAGTTCGCCCACGATGCAAAGGAGTTGGCAGAAATCCTCTTTGGCAATGAGGAGTTTTCTGTACCACCCGCTGACCATAGAATAAGATTCCAAGCATTAAGATGTACCAGTGAACTTATTACTAAACTTGCAAAGTACGGAATACATCACCCGGATCTGAACGCACGGAATATTCTTTTAGAACAGCATTCCCAGGGTATGAAGGCAATTCTTATTGATCTTGATCGGTGTGTAGTAGGTAAAATAAAAATTTCGGATCACGAGAACAAAATTCGTAGACGTTTATATCGTTCTATACAGAAGTTGCGGCACACCAGATCAGGGAAACTTAATTATGAAGAGACAGCACTGATTCTAAATAGGCCACATAAACAATGACCATAGATAAGAATCAACCAAAGTCATTATGCATCGTGATGTTAGGTGACATCAGTGAAACGATTCATATTCTGCCAGTAGCCAACACCCTAAAGCGAACTTGGCCTCAGACCAAGATTGCGTGGGTGATACAATCCTCCCTGGAAACATTAGTTCAAGGACATCCTGCAATAGATGATTTTATAACATATAAAAAACAAAAAGGTTTAAATACTTTGATAGGCCTTGCAGATCTATCTCAAGATCTTAAGAAATACCAGTTCGATATAGCACTAATTATGCAAAGCCATCTTGAGGATAGTATCATCGCGGGCATTATTCCAGCCAAAAGAAAGATTGGCTTTGATGCTACAAGAACTAAAAATATACATAGGTTTTTCACCAATGAGAAAATACCCATTCACACTCCCCAGCATATCCAAGAGGAATATTTCGAATTCCTCAATTATCTGAATATTGATACAGAGGCTGTGGAATGGGACATCCATCTGTCAGATGAAGAAAGAAAAGATCAGGATGATTTCTTCCAAGAAATAAAAAA
>CEUZ01201707.1_pt1 | contig 11622 bp, 12 predicted proteins | sample 361511 | NCBI WGS metagenome assembly CEUZ01 (sample SAMEA2622822, study PRJEB7988) | marine metagenome | biome: marine biome (ENVO:00000447); feature: surface water layer (ENVO:00002042); material: "saline water (ENVO:00002010), including plankton (ENVO:xxxxxxxx)" | depth 5 m
GAAATACCAAAAGACAAATTTATTGTCATAACTGGTCTTTCTGGATCTGGAAAATCATCACTCGCTTTCGATACAATTTATGCTGAAGGCCAAAGAAGATATGTGGAAAGCTTGTCTGCCTACGCAAGGCAATTTCTGGATAAGATGAAGAAACCTAAAGTAGATCTTATTGAAGGTTTGAGTCCAGCAATTTCAATAGAACAAAAAAACACATCAAAAAATCCAAGATCTACAGTTGCAACTGTTACAGAAATTTATGATTATATGAGAGTACTATTTGCTAGAGCTGGGACTCCCTATTCACCCTTTACTGGAAAACCTATTAAATCACAAAGTATAGCAGAAATTGTAGACAAAATTAAAAGTTTGCCTCAAAAAAATACTATATATCTTTTGGCTCCAATAGTAAGAGGAAGGAAAGGAGAATATAAAAAAGAAATATTAAGTTATAAAAGAAGAGGATTTCAAAGAATAAAAGTGGATGGAAGTTACTATAATATTGATGAATTCCCAGATTTAAATAAGAAAATTAAACATGAAATATCAATAGTAGTTGATCGAATTGTTATAAATAATGAATTAGGAAATCGATTAGCAGAAGGTGTAGAGGCAGCTTTAAACTTATCTGATGGTTTGCTTTATGTTGAATATGAAAATGAAACACTGCCAAAAAAATACAGAAAAATAGAAAAAATTACTTTTTCCTCTAAATTTGCATGTCCGGAAAGTGGTTTTACAATAGAGGAAATTGAACCAAGATTATTTTCTTTTAATAGTCCATATGGAGCTTGTGAAGAATGTGAAGGCATTGGAGTTAATTTAAATGTTGACCCAAATTTAGTAGTTCCAAATGTAAAAAAAACGTTGGCTGATGGTGCTATTGAGCCTTGGAGTAAATCTACTACTTTATATTATGCTCAAACATTATCTTCATTATCCAAACATTATAAATTTTCTTTGGACACTCAGTGGAAAAAACTATCTAAAGAAATTAAAGATATAATTCTTTTTGGTTCTGATGAAGAGGAAATTAAATTTACATACGATGACGGTTATGAAAAATATTCTACAAAAAAAACTTTTGAAGGAGTGATAAATAATTTAGAAAGAAGATACTTAGAAACTGAAAGTGAATGGAAAAGAGAGGAAATATCTCAATATCAAAGTGAAACTGATTGTGAAAAATGCAAAGGAATGAGACTTAAAGATGAGGCTTTATGTGTTAAAATAGATAACTTAAATATTAGTGAAATTACGAAAAAATCTATATCAGAGTCAAAAAATTGGTTTTCAAATTTAAACAATAAATTAGAAGATAAAGAAAAAAAAATAGCACAACACATATTAAAAGAAATTAATGAACGATTAGATTTTTTGTTAAACGTAGGATTAGACTATCTCACGCTTTCTCGTGAATCTGGAACATTATCAGGCGGTGAATCTCAAAGAATCCGACTTGCTTCACAAATAGGTTCAGGGCTAACAGGTGTTCTGTATGTTTTGGACGAACCATCAATTGGATTACATCAAAAAGACAACGTTAAATTAATTAATGCATTAAAACGATTACGTGACTTAGGAAATACAGTTATTGTAGTTGAACATGATACTGAAACTATGGAAAACGCAGATCATATTATAGATTTAGGTCCAGAAGCTGGGATTAATGGTGGTAATATTGTTGCTCAAGGTGAATTGGATACTATAATGAAAACTCAAAATAGTATTACTGGAAACTATTTATCAAAAAAGAAAACAATACAAATACCAAACAAAAGACGTTTAGCTAAAAATGGAAGATATTTAGAAATTTTAGGAGCTACTGGTAATAATTTAAAAAATATAAATCTCAAGATTCCATTAGGCACTTTTACATGTGTAACAGGAGTATCGGGTAGTGGAAAATCTACTTTAATTTTACATACGTTGTATAACGCATTAAATTTAATGCTTAATAATAATAAATCTAGAAAATTACCAAAACCTTTTAGGAATTATAAAGGAATTGAACAAATTGATAAAATCATTGACATAGATCAATCTCCTATTGGAAGAACACCTAGATCAAATCCAGCTACATACACTGGAGCTTTTGGTCCCATTAGAGATTGGTTTACAAATTTACCAGAATCTAAAGCTAGAGGTTATAAAGTTGGGAGATTTTCTTTTAATGTTAAAGGTGGAAGATGCGAATCATGTGAGGGAGATGGTGTAATAACTTACGAGATGCACTTTTTACCAGATGTTTACATTGCTTGTGATGTATGCAAGGGGAGCAGATACAATCGAGAAACTTTAGAAATAAAATACAAAAATAAAAATATAGCTGATGTCTTAAACATGAGTGTAGATGAAGGTTGTGATTTTTTTGTTAACATACCCGCTGTAAGATCTAAATTGCTTACACTTAAAAAAGTTGGGCTAGGTTATATAAAAATTGGTCAACAAGCTACAACACTATCCGGTGGTGAAGCTCAAAGAATAAAATTAGCTAAAGAATTATCAAAACGATCTACTGGCAGAACGATTTACATTTTAGATGAACCAACTACTGGTTTGCACGCACACGATATAAAAAAATTACTGGAAATACTTCAAACTTTTGTTGTTCAAGGTAATACAGTCGTAGTTATAGAGCATAATTTAGATGTTATCAAAACAGCAGATTGGATTATTGATATGGGTCCCGAAGGTGGAATAAAAGGTGGTCAAATTATAGCAGAAGGAAATCCTGAAAAAATTACTGAAATAAACGGTAGTTATACAGGTAATTTTTTAAAGAATATAATAAACAGCAAATTTAAAAAAACAGCTTAGTTTTGCTGCAAAAGGTGATATAATCTACAAATGGTTACAATATTACAGTCATTATCTAAAACAATTCATCTGTCTTTAGTGTTAGCAATACTTTTGTTTTTGGGTCTTTTTTTTGGTGGTGGAGACTTTGCTTTTGATCAACTTTTTTGGAGTTGGTTGTTTAGATATTTTCATGTTCTTGCAGGTGTTATGTGGATTGGTCTACTTTGGTACCTAAATTTTGTTCAAATACCTAGTATGCCAAAAATTCCTGATGAGCAAAAACCTGCGATAGGCAAAGTTATAGCTCCAGCAGTTTTATTTTGGTTTAGATGGGCTGCTTTTGCGACTATAGTTACTGGATTAATTGTAGCTTACTTAAATGGTTATGTTCACCAGGCTCTTGCGCTAGGTATAGGAAGTGGAGGAGGCAAAAATACGGCTATCGGAATTGGAATGTGGCTAGGTTTAATAATGGCTTTTAATGTTTGGTTTATCATTTGGCCAAATCAAAAAAAAGCTCTTGGTATAATTGAATGTTCATCTGAAGAAAAACCCAAAGCTGCAAAAACTGCGATGCTCACGTCTAGAATAAATACTTTGTTATCATTACCGATGCTATTATCCATGGTAATGGCTCAAAACTTATATTAATTCAATTCTTTATCTTCTTTTAAAATAGTTTTTTGATTCACTTTAAAATAATTTAAAATTGGAGTAGCAACAAATATTGATGAGTAGGTTCCAACAATAACACCTACGATCATTGCGAATGAAAAACCTTTAAGAATCGCGCCCCCAAATATATATATGGAAACTAATGCTAACAAAGTCGTGACTGAAGTTATTAAGGTTCTTGATAAAGTTTGATTAGTAGACATATCGGAAATCTCGGCTATTGATATTTTTGAATACTTTCGTAAATTCTCTCTTATTCTATCAAAAATTACTACTGTATCATTCATAGAATAACCTACTATTGTTAAAACAGCAGCAACAATTGATAAATTCACTTCATATGCCAAAAAAGAAAAAATGCCCACAGTAATAATTACATCGTGCATTAAAGCAATTATTGCTCCTAAACTAAATTGCCATTCAAAACGTATCCAAATATAAAAAAGCATTGCAGCCAAAGATAATGTAATAGCTAATAAACCAGCTTTTAATAATTCATTACTTACTTTAGGCCCAACATTTTCTACACGTCTAAAGTTAACTTCTGAACCTAAGTCTGCTGAAAGTTTATCTTTAATTGATTGAATAAAGTTTTTATCTTCAGATTTTGTAACTTCTATTTTAACTAAATAATCATTTTTTTTTCCAAATTTTTTTACTGTTACATCTCCTAAGTTCATTTTTAAAAATGACTGTCTTATTTCACCAATAGACGTAGAAGAATTCTCAGTTCTTATTTCTATTAAAGTGCCACCTTTAAAATCTACACCTAGATTTAACCCTTTAAATAAAAGAACAAGAATAGATAACAATATCAATACAACAGATAGTATATTTAATTTTTTATAGAATATAGAAAATTTAATATCTTTAGGCATTTTAAATAGTAATTTTTTTATCCTTATTTTTCATAACATAAATCGAGGACAGATGACGTGCAAAAAAATAAGCGCAGAAAAGAGTAGTCAAAATGCCAATTCCTAATGTAACAGCAAAACCTTTTACTGGGCCTGAACCAAGGAAAAATAGTATCATAGCTGATATTAAAGTAGTTATATTTGCATCTAAAATTGCGGATTGGGCTTTTTTATAACCTCTATCAAATGCATGTATATTTGAATTTTCACTTATCATTTCTTCTTTAATTCTCTCAAAAATTAAAACATTGGCATCCACAGCCATACCAACTGTTAAAATAATTCCTGCTATACCCGGCAAAGTTAAAGTCGCTTCTAAAATAGTTAGTATCCCGACTAACAAAACTAAATTAATTATTAATGATAAATCAGCTATTATGCCTAAAAATTTATATTTAAATAACATGTAGCTAATTACCATTAAAAAACCAATGATTAATGAAATAAGACCAGCTTTAATAGAATCTTCTCCTAGATCAGGACCCACTGTTCTTTCTTCAATTATATTTAATGGAGCTGGTAAAGCTCCAGATCTTAAAAGTAATGCAAAATCTGCCGCTGATTGAAAAGTAAAGTCTCCAGTTATTTGGCCATTACCTCCTAATATAGCATCTTGAATTACTGGAGCGCTAATTATCTTGCTGTCTAAAATAATGGCTAACTTTTTTCCTATATTATTTTTGGTAACTCTACCAAATTTTTTAGCTCCTACTCTATCCAAAGTAAAACTAACTATTGCTTGATTTGATTGATCATCAAAAGCAGGTCTGGCGTTTACAAGATTATCACCACTCATAACTACTCTTTTACTAACGTTAAGCTGGTCGGTGCCATCTTCAAAAAAAAGTAGCTCAGAACCAAAGTTATTTTCCTCAGCTACCAACCTAAAAGTTAAATTAGCTGTTTTGCCAAGTAAATTTTTTATTCGATTTGGATCATCCAAGCCTGGTAATTCTATTAAAATTCTATCACTGCCTCTCTTTATAATTGTAGGGTCTTTTGTTCCAACTTCATCAACTCGCCGTCTTACAATTTCCAAAGAATGATCTAGAATAGAATTTTTAATTTCAATAAGACCATATTTTGTATAATTAATACTTACAAAATTATTTTTTATAGAGTAATCCATTTCATAAGATCTATATTTATTATAATAAGTATTTATTGAATTTTCTTTATCCAAGAAAAAAGAAACAAATTTTTCTTCATCTTCTTCTAATATTGTAAAATTAATTGATTGATTGTTTAGTTTTAAATTTTGATATTTTATTTTTTTACTTTTAAGAATTTTTCTTAAATCAACAAGTTTATTTTGAATTTTTTCTTCTATGACTGGTTTAGAGTCAACTTCTAATAGCAGATATGAACCGCCTTGAAGATCAAGTCCTAAATTCACCTTCTTTGATAATAATGGTGTATCTTTTAAGTCCAAAAAATTTATAATTGAAAATACAGATAAAAAAACTATTACAAAATATATAATAACTAATTTTAGTTTTGAAAAATAAAGCACAAAAAATAATTATTTTTTTGATTGTGGTTTGTTTAACAGGCTTTGAATTGTAGATTGAACAACCTGAACAGTTACATTTTCAGCTATTAATAAATCTACTTTATCATCGCCTAAAATTCTTTCAACTTTTCCTACTATCCCACCTGATGTAACTACTTGATCTCCTCTTTTTAAAGCAGACACCATTAGTTTGTGCTCTTTAATTCTTTTTTGTTGAGGTCTTATTAAAAAAAAATAAAAGATTACAAAAATTAAAATTAACGGGATAAATTGAGCAAAACCTGAACCTGACATACCTACTCCTAAATTTGTAATATGATTATACTAAATAAAAAAAATAAACAATCAAATTATGATATAAGTTTTTCTCCTTGCATATAAGATTGTAAAACATCGGGTATTATAATGCTACCATCTTCTTGTTGGTAATTTTCCATTATTGCAATCAATGTTCTACCTACAGCTAAACCTGAGCCATTTAATGTACCAACATAATCAGATATGTTTTTATCTGTTTTGTATTTAGTCTTCATTCTTCTAGCTTGAAATTGCCCACATGATGAACAGCTAGAAATTTCTCTATATTTTTTTTCTGAAGGTATCCAAACCTCCAGGTCAAATGTTTTCTCAGCGCTAAATCCCATATCTCCAGACGACAATAAAACAACTCTATAAGGCAGTTTAAGTTTTTTTAAAATTTCCTGAGCGCAATTTGTCATTCTATCTAATTCAGACAGACAATTATTTGGCTCAACTATACTAACAAGTTCAACTTTATAGAACTGATGTTGTCTAATCATTCCTTTTGTGTCTTTACCATAACTTCCTGCTTCTTTTCTAAAACAGGCAGTTGAAGCCACTAATCTCATTGGTAAATTTTCTTTTTTTATAAAAGATTGTTTAACCATATTTGTTAGAACAACCTCGGCTGTAGGTATTAAAAATTTTCTAGACTTTTCATTTTCAAGCTTAATTTCGAATTGATCATTTTCAAACTTAGGAAGCTGGCCAGTACCAAACATAGTATTATCATTTACAATTAAAGGTGGAGATATTTCTTGATAACCAAATTCTTTGGTATGACAGTCTAGCATGAAATTAGAAATGGCTCTCTCTAATAGAGCAATTTTACCCTTTAAAAAAACAAATCTAGCGCCTGAAGTATTTGTAGCTGCATCAAAATCCATTAAATTCAAATTTTTACCAATTTCATAATGAGATTTAATTTTAAAATTAAATTTAGGAATTTCCCCAATTTTTTTTATTTCTTTATTTGATGATTCATCTTTGCCAATCGGAACATCATCTAAAGCAATATTAGGTAATTCGCTTAATATTACATCAACTTTTTTTTGAATTTTTGATAACTCATTATCAAGATTATTAATTTCGCTAGATATTTTTTTTGATCTAGAAAATTGAGCTTCATCTCTTTTTTTGGAAATAATTTTTTTTTCCTGTTCTAATTTTTCTTTTTTTTGTATTAAATCTCTATTTTTAATATCTAAATCAAGTAAACTTTTTAAATTTAAATTTACATTTCTGTTATTAAGTTTTTTTAAAAAAATATCTGGATCTTTTCTAATATTCTTAATGTTATGCATTTGTCTTCTTTTTTTCTATAAACTTTACTGATAATATAGATAATTCATAAAGAATTAATAGAGGTATTCCTAAGCCAATTTGTGTTATTGGGTCAGGAGGTGTTAATACAGCTGCTGCTGCAAAAATTATAACAACAACGTATTTTCTTCTTTTTTTTAAATAATCAGAGTCTATAAAACCAGCACGTGCCAAGAGACTTAATAAAACTGGCAACTGAAAACTTATTCCAAATGCAAAAATAAGTCTCATGATTAATGATAAATATTCATTAACTTTGGCTTCAAGCTCTATAGGTAAAGAATTTATTTGAGCAGACGTTTCGAAAGAAAGAAAGAATTTAATAGCTAAAGGCATCACTAAATAATAAACAAGCATACCTCCTAATAAAAATAAAGTTGGTGTAGCTATTAAATATGGTAATAAGGCTTTTTTTTCATTTTTGTATAAACCTGGAGCTATAAATTTCCAAATTTGAGTTAATATTATTGGACTAGAAATAAACATAGCAGCAAAAAATGATACTTTAAGATATGTAATAAAAGTTTCGTGTAATGCTGTAAAAATCAGTCTTCTTTGCACCTCGTCATCTTTTACAGCTTCTGCATAAGGATTTACTAAAAAACTATATATATCTTCTGCAAAAATATAACACACTATAAAAAAAATAAATAAATAAATAAAAGATTTTAATAATCTAGACCTAAGTTCGGTAAGATGTTCTACAAAACTTGCTTGATTTATTTTTTCCTCATCCATCTTTTTTTTTATCTTCTTTTGGCTTTAAATAATCTTGATTTAAGGATGTTTCATCTTCAATCGAATTTTCTACATCAGAAATGTTTTTTTGTATTTCGTTAAAATACCTTTTTAAAGAACCAAACCAACCTCCAATTTTTTTTAATACTAAAGGAAAATCTTTTGGCCCAATAATTAATACTGCTAAAACCACGACAATAAGTATTTCAAACCATCCTATTTGTGGCATTTTAAATTATTTTTTTTCGGAATTTTCGTCTTCGTTTGTTTTTTCTTGAATTGTAGATGATGATGAACTTGATTGATCTGGATTGTCAGCCATACCTTTTTTAAAGCTTTTAATGCCTTTCGCCACATCTCCCATAAGCGAAGAAATTTTTCCTCTTCCAAATAATAGGACTACTAATACAACTACTATCGCTATTTGCCAAAAACCTATGCTCATACTTGATTTATATACAATTTTTTTAGTTTATTAAAGATATCTTTTATTCATCCTCAGTTTTTAGGGATCGATTTAACATATCGTCAATATTGGAATAGATATTCTCCTTTTTTTCTTCTGTTTCTTCTTTAAAAAATTTATTTGTTCCAAATATAGATGAGTCTAAATTACCACTATCAATTAAACCGGCAGATGTAAGTTCTTCTACATTAGGCAAATCTGACAGTTTTTGAATATTAAAATGGCTAAGAAATTCATCTGTAGTAACATACTGGATAGGTTTACCTGGTATATTTTTTCTTCCAGCTGGCCTAACCCAGTTAAGTTCTAATAATATCTCCATAGTTCCTGTAGCAAAAGAAACTCCTCTGATTTCTTCTATTTCAGATCTAGTAACTGGTTGGTGGTAAACAATGATTGATAAAGTTTCTATAGCTGCCTTAGATAATTTTTTTTGTTTATTAACTTGCAATTCCATTAGTTTGGACAAATTATTTGCAGTTCTAAAAGACCATTTACCAGCAATACAAACTAGATTTATTCCTCGATTCTGATATTGGTTTTTAAGAGATTCTAAAATTTTTGGAACATTAGCTTTTACTTTTATTCTCGATTTAATACTTTCAACTTCTAATGGTTCTTCTGCAGCAAATAGAATAGCTTCGACTTGTCTTTCGGCCCCAACGCTGTTGGTAGGAAATTTTAAAATTTTTAAATCAATTTTTTTATTCATTGTCGTTTTTTTATTAATATTTTATCAAAACTATTTTTTTGCATAATATTTATCAAACCTTCTTTTGTTAGTTCAAGCGATGCAGAAAATAAACCAGCCATTCCAGATTTTTTCATTTTATTAGATTTTTTAAATTTAGCTGGAATTAATTCAGAAAATTCTCTCCAATCTTCTAGTAAATTTATTTTACTTTTAATGATAGTTATAGCTTCTTCTGTTGTACATACAGGTAACTTTGCAATATTAATTGATTGAAAGTTTTTTCTCATTATATGAGATGAGTAAGCTTTTAATAATTCATATAAGGTAACTGAATATTTAGAATTTGTTATTGATTTTACTCCACCTGACATTCCTCTCATATGAACACTCATACCTAATCTTTTTGTTTTTAAAAGTTGATCTGACAAAAGTCTTATTAGTTCAAGTTTTTTTAATTGCAGCTTCAATTGTTCAGCAACTTCAGATGCTTTAAAATCATCTTCTTCATCTTGTGGTAATAATAATTTGGATTTCAAGTAAGCCAACCAAGTGGCCATAAGTAAATATTCTGAAGCTAAATCTAAATTTATTTTTTGAGCTTGATTTATAAAGTCTATAAACTGATCAGCTAGTTGTGTAATTGAAATTTTGGCTAAATCAACTTTTTGAGCCTTAGCTAAATCTAATAAAACTTCTAAAGGTCCTGAATAATTATCAATTTTAATTTTTAATGATTCCATTGATTTAATTTTATCCTAAAAATTTATATAAATCTGATGTTTTTTTTTTAGTAAATTTATTAATTTTAGGTACAAATTTTACTAACTTTTTCATTTCATTCATATCGCCATTGCAATGAAGTATTAAATTACAACCAGATTTTATTGCTTTTTTAGCATTGTTGACCAAACCCAATTTTAAAGATTTCATTGATATATCATCAGAAATCAAAATTCCTTTAAATCCGATATGTTTTCTAATCACGTCTCTTATGACATTCTCTGAGTGAGTGGCGGTACTAAAAGGATCATAATTAGTATAAATTACATGCGCCGTCATTGCTAAAAAAGAATGGCAGTTTTTAAATGGTTTAAAATCTTTATTAATTAATTCCTTTTTATTGGTGTTAACAATAGGAGTTCCATAATGACTATCGATTTTTGATAATCCATGTCCGGGCATATGTTTTACGACGGTTAATATTTTATTTTTATTATGTAACTCAACACAAAGTCTTCCTATTATTTCAACAATTTTAGGATTTGATGAAAAAGATCGATCGCCAATTATTTTATTAGCATTGGGTCTTCGCACATCTAGAACTGGTACAGTAATTATGTTTATCCCAACATTTTTTAATAAATCACATATAGTGTCAGTATAAATTTTATAAAGAGAATTAAATTTTTTTTTATCTTTCTGGTAAAGAGAACCAAAAAAGGCTGGGGAAAAACGCTTTAGATTTATTATTTTATCTAATCTAGAAACTCTTCCGCCTTCTTGATCTATTAGTATTGGATAATTCTTATCATTAAAACATTGTTTTATATCGCTAACTAATTTTTTTAATTGAAAAAAATCTTTAACATTTCTAGAAAATAATATAATTCCCCAAGGGTTTGCTGATTTAAGAAATAATTTCATTTCATAAGATAAATTAGTGCCTTTAATTCCAAAAATAATAGCTTTTCTTTTATTTAAATTACTTATCAAGTAAACCCCAAAATGAATATTTTTTTTTATTTTTTTTATAAACTTCTATATCATCTCTAAATTCAATTATATTATTTGTATCATTTTTTAATAAAGGTAAATTACTTAAATTATTTTCCAACTTTGTAGAATAAAAAATTCTGTTTTTATTAATTTTTTCGGTGTATTCATTCGAAAAGTAATGAATCGAAGTAAAAAAAATGAAAATAAAAAAAGATAATATAAAAAAGATATTTTTAATTTTTTGAAGCATTACATACTCTTTGGTGTTGAAACGCCTAATATATCCATAGCATTTTTAATAACTATTGATAAAGCTTGAAGTAAGATAAGCTTAGATTTGCTTGTCGGTTTTCCGTCAGAAATAAAGCGAAAATCTTTCTTTTCCTTACCTAAATTCCAATATGAATGAAAGAGAGTCACAAGATCATATAAATAATATGGAATTCTGTGTGGCTCAAATTTTGAACAAGATACTTCTACA
>CEUZ01291940.1_pt1 | contig 11622 bp, 9 predicted proteins | sample 361511 | NCBI WGS metagenome assembly CEUZ01 (sample SAMEA2622822, study PRJEB7988) | marine metagenome | biome: marine biome (ENVO:00000447); feature: surface water layer (ENVO:00002042); material: "saline water (ENVO:00002010), including plankton (ENVO:xxxxxxxx)" | depth 5 m
GTTTCCCAGGGCAATCATTCCTGTAGATCTTTTTGGTTTACCCGCTAATTATCCTTTAATTGATCAGTTTGCGAAAGAGCATGATCTTTTTGTTTTGGAAGATGCCGCCCAAGGCTTTGGTGGCTCCATCTCTGGAGAAAAGGCAGGCTCTTTTGGAAATGCAGCTGCCACATCTTTTTTTCCAGCCAAACCACTGGGTTGCTATGGTGATGGAGGCGCTATTTTCACCAATGATGATGAGCTCGCAGAAGTAATAAAATCTATCCGTGTGCATGGAGCTGCAGCAGACAAATATGATAATGTTCGTCTTGGCATTAATGGAAGATTGGATACAATGCAAGCTGCTATTCTTTTGGAAAAACTAGCTATCTTTCATGATGAACTAGAAAAAAGAAACAAGGTTGCAGCCTATTACACCGATAATCTAAATGATAGTTTCACAGCGCCCTTTATTCCTCAAAACTATATTTCGTCTTGGGCGCAATATTCCATTTTGGCGGGAACAAAAGAGCATAGGGATGATATGATAAAAAAATTAAAAGAGCAAAACATCCCCGCCATGATCTATTACCAAATTCCCTTGCATATGCAGGAAGTTTTTGATTTCCTTGATTACACTAATACTGATTTTCCCATTTCTAATGATATATCAAACCGTATTTTTTCTATACCCATGCACCCTTATATCTCTCAAGAAAACCAGGATAAAATATTAAATCTTCTAATAACGAAATAAAATTTAAAACGAATATCTTTTTTCCTAACTTTGTTAATGTAGAATCCTTAATGCCTAATTCAAAATCCTTCCATGCCTAACCAATCCCAGCAAAATTTAGACCCTCAGCTTCCTCACTACTTTGAAGATGGCATTATCTCTATCACGGATGTTCTTCTGGTCTTGGTAAGGCAACTCAAAGTCATCATTATTACGCCCTCCATTATTTGCAGTTTAACTATCATTTATGTATTCTTTTTCACTTCACCTGTGTATGAATCTTCCGCAAAAATTATGTCTTCATCTGGTAGTGGAACGACTCAAGCATTAGGTGTGGCTGCTCAGTTTGGTATAAATATCCCTATAAACCAATCAGAACCCCAGTGGGTTTATCCTGAGATCATAAAAAGTCGTACTCTGGCCAGGGCAATGCTGCAGCGCAAATTTGATACTGAAAAGTATGGTACTCAAAAGCCGCTACTACAAATTTTAACATATGGTGATCAAGAACCAACAGTAGGTATTGATACCCTCATCAAGGCTGGTATCAATAGAGTAATCGGTATGATTGACATTCAACAGAATGGTTCCTTTTACGAACTTACTCTCAGCGGATTTGAAGCTTTGTTTGTTCGCGATTTTGCGACATCACTAATAGAAGAATTGGATAAACATCAGCGAGAATACAATAAAGCCAAGACCAGCAAAACCCGCATTTTTATTGAAGAAAGACTCTTAAGCACCCAATTTGAACTTGAATCCGCAGAAGAAGCACTTAAGGATTTTACAGATAGAAATCGCCGTATTGAAAATTCACCATCTTTGCAGCTGGAACGGCAGCGTTTGGCTCGTGAAGTCTCAGTACTAACTGGTGTTTTTACCACTCTTAAACAGCAGCTGGAAACCACCAAAATTGAAGAAGTAAAAGAATCAGTTTATGTAGTAGTATTGGATCCTCCTGAAGCGCCACTCTGGCCTAGCAGGCCTAACAAAAGATTCATAGTGATTATTGCTGGTTTCATAGGAATTGGCATAGGTATAATCATTGGCTTTATCAAGGAATATGCCGAAAATAGTGGTGAGGATGAAAAGGAAAAAATGAGTGAGGTTAAATTATTATTAAACAAGTATATTAGTAATATAATACCCAGTAGAGGTCTAAAAGAATAATCTACATCCATTTCTAATGTTTATTTACCAAATATAATGTTAACCAGTAAATCCATTCTTATCACAGGTGGTTCTGGATTCATTGGTAGCCATTTAGTGGATGCGTTGCTAATACAAAGAAAAAATATTACTGTGCTCGATAATTTTAGTACCGGTCGATTACAAAATCTGGACCATGTAAAGGATAAAATTCAATTAATTGAATGTGATATATCAAAGCCTGGCCGGTGGCAAAAGCTGTTTAAAAATGTTAATCAAGTTTTTCATCTAGCAGCATTGGCCGATATTGTCCCATCTATTGAAAATCCAGATAGATATTATCAATCCAATGTGAATGGCACATTTAATGTTTTGGAAGCATGCCGTAAGTATGGTGTGGAAAAAGTCATCTATTCTGCTTCATCTTCCTGCTACGGAATACCAGATAAATACCCTACAGAAGAAATTGCTGAAATACGCCCACAGTACCCATATGCTCTTACCAAATACCTGGGAGAGCAATTAATCATGCACTGGTGTCAAGTGTATAATTTATCAGCGGTATCACTCCGGTTTTTTAACGTCTACGGTCCTCGCTCGCGAACATCAGGTACTTATGGTGCTGTTTTTGGCGTTTTTCTGGCTCAGAAACTTGCCGGTAAACCTTACACCGTAGTTGGTGATGGAACACAGACCCGTGATTTCACATATGTTTCAGATATTATTGATGCGATAATTGCTGCTGCTAATAGTAATTTGACTGGACATATAATTAATATAGGTTCAGATAACACTTACAGTGTAAACCTTCTTGTGGAATTGCTTGATGGAGATGTAGTACATATTCCGAAGCGCCCTGGTGAACCTCATTGTACATGGGCGGATATTTCAAAAGCAAAAACACTATTAAACTGGCAACCTAAAGTAAGTTTAAAAGAAGGTGTCGGTATTTTACTGGATAATATTGATTACTGGAGAGATGCGCCTGTTTGGGATAAGGACTCTATTAATAAAGCAACAAAAAAATGGTTTGAATATTTAAGTTAGTTTATGAATGAAAAAATCAAAACCTTAGAAGAGTTGCAGAAAATAACCGTGGATCTAAAATCGATGGGAAAAAAAATTGTCCATTGCCATGGTGTGTTTGATTTATTGCACATTGGTCATATCAAGCATTTTGAAGAAGCAAAAACCTTCGGTGATTTTTTGGTAATTACCATTACTCCAGATAAATTTGTAAATAAGGGTCCAAATCGTCCTGCGTTTAATACAGACTTGCGCTTAGAAGCTCTCGCAGCTTTGGAATCAGTAGATTATGTTGCTAGCAACCAATGGCCCATTGCTGTTGAAACGATAAAAGCTCTAAAGCCAGATATCTATTGCAAGGGGCCAGATTATATTAACCTTTCAGATGATATTACAGGTAAAATAAAAGATGAAAAATTAGCAGTTGAATCTGTTGGAGGAGAAATCAGGTGTACTAATGACATTACTTTCAGTTCCAGCAATTTATTGAACAAGTTTGGTGATATTTACAATGAGTCACAAAAATCCTTTATTCAAACCATCTTTGATGATTGGGACTTTGAGGATATAAAGAAAAAGGTTGATAATCTTCAAAACCTGAAAGTTCTGGTTATTGGTGAGACTATTATTGATCAGTATAATTTCTGTGAAGCTCTGGGTAAATCGGGCAAAGAGCCCGTACTGGTGCTTCGTGATCTTGGCATGGATCAGTACGCCGGGGGTGCAGCAGCCATAGCCCGTCACCTTTCTGATTTTTGTGGTAATGTATCACTTTTAAGTATGTTAGGAGAAGAAAAGGAGCACAAAAACTTTATACTGGATAGCCTACCAGAAAATGTTGATCCATATTTTATTTATAAGGATGATTCAACTACAATTACTAAAAAACGCTATGTTGACCAAATTTCTAAAAGAAAAAATCTAGGTATTTATTCCATAAATGACTCACAAATGAAAGGTGATAATCTAAATGAGTTAATTGAATTTCTTGATGGACTGATTCCAATGCATGATTTTATGATTGTTTCTGACTATGGACATGGATTTTTACCTATGGAAATAGCAAAAAAAATATCGAAGGAGTCACTTTTTACATCCCTCAATGCCCAGATCAACGCGGCCAATATTGGTTATCACACGATGAATAATTACCATAATATTGACTGCACTATAATTAATGAAACAGAATTACGTCACGAACTTCGAGATCGTAATGCTAACGTTGAAGAACTCATGAAAAAACTCACAAAAAATCTTAGAGCAAAAAAACTAATCGTTACTCAGGGCAGCGGTGGTGCGACACTTTATGATTCAGAAAAGAATATGTATCATTACTGTCCAGCCTTTGCAGTTAGGGTAGTAGACAAAATTGGTTCTGGTGATGCTATGCTTGCTCTGATTTCCTGCTGTCTTAAAAGTGGTTTTGATGCAGACCTTTCATTATTCATTGGTTCGCTGGCAGCTGCTCAATCTGTGGAATCAATTGGCAACAGCATCCCTGTTAACAAAGTAGACTTGCTCAAAACAATCAGCCACGCTATCAAATAGAATGAATTCTAAAAAATTTTTAACAGCATACCTAAGTGACTTTTCAGAGCTTGTAAAACCAGATAAAGATATGGTTAATAAATTGGTAAAAATTTCTAATTTATTAAAAGCCGTTTACAGTGATGGAAATAAAACAATGATTTTTGGTAATGGTGGTAGTGCAGCTATGGCTAGTCATTTTAGCGTTGATTTGACTAAAAATGCAGGGTTGCGCTGTGTCAATTATAATGAGGCTGATCTCATTACATGTTTTGCCAATGATTATGGGTTTGAACGATGGATTGAAAAGACGGTGGATTTTTACGGGGATGAAGGCGATTTGTTAATTGTAATATCTTCCAGTGGGCGTTCAGAAAATATGCTCCATGGTGTCAAAGCTGCCCGCCACAGTAATTTCAAAGCAGTGGTAACTCTATCAGGATTTGAGAATGATAATCCTCTACGAAAATTGGGAGATATCAATCTTTGGGTTAATAGTAAGGCTTACAATTTTGTTGAAAATATTCATCAACTTTGGCTATTGGGAATTGTTGATTTAATTATTGGTTCGCGTGAATATTCCGCCTAATGAAAATAACTAGCTCCAAATATAAAATAGATGAATAAAATTTTTATTACAGGAGGAGCCGGCTACGTAGGTGCTGTACTTGTTCCGCATTTATTGAAACAAGGTTATTATGTCACTGTTTTGGATCTTATGATTTATGGTAAGGATGTATTGCCGACTGATCCCAATCTAAATACAGTAAAAGGTGATATTCGAGATCAAGGCCTATTAGAGAAATTAATCCCGAGTCATGATATTGTTATTCACTTGGCCTGTATTTCCAATGATCCCAGCTTTGAATTGAATTCGGAATTGGGAAAATCTATTAATCTAGATGCCTTCCGTCCATTGGTAGAAATATCAAATTATGCTGCAGTAAAACGATTTATATATGCTTCTTCTTCGAGCGTGTATGGTATTAAGAATGAATCGAATGTTCATGAAAAGATGGATCTGGAGCCTCTTACGGATTATTCCCGTTATAAAGCATATTGCGAGAATATCCTCAATGAATATCAGTCTGATGATTTTACTACTGTTTCTATTCGTCCCGCGACAGTATGTGGTTATTCACCTAGACAGAGACTGGATGTAGTGGTAAATATCCTTACCAACTTAGCCTATCACAAGCGGGAAATATCTGTTTTTGGAGGCGATCAGTTGAGGCCCAATATTCATATTAAGGATATGGTAGAAGCCTACATGGTACTTATTAATGCACCTAGAGAAAAAATTGCAGGCAAGATCTTTAATGCTGGTTATGAAAATCAATCCGTTAAGGAACTAGCAGAAACAGTTAAAGCTGTTGTAGGAGATGATGTGAATCTTATTACTACACCTACTAATGATAATCGTTCTTACCATATATCATCTAAGAAAATAAAAGATGAATTAGGGTTTATTCCGACACATTCTATTCGCAACGCAGTGGAGGACTTATGTAGAGCGTTTGACAAAGGTCTTTTGCCTGACTCATTGGATAATGAAATGTATTTTAATATTAAACGTATGCAGAATGTAGAGCTTATATAAAGATGAAAGTTAGATACTCATATCTGCCGCAGCAGTTTGGTGATTGTGAAGATTTATGGAAAGAATTACGAGATTTTGTGCTTACTGGTGATTTTACATTGGGCAAACCTTTGACAAAATTTGAAACCGGTTTTGCCGATTTAATTGGTACCAGACATGCTGTAGGGGTGAATTCAGGGACTGATGCCATCAAGCTGTCTCTAAAAGCATATGGAATTGGACCAGGGGATGAAGTAATTACTGCCGCCAACACTTTTGTAGCAACCGTTGGTGCTATTTGTGAATTAGGCGCGATACCAGTATTTGTGGATTGTGATAATACTTTCTGTATGAATGTGAATTTGATAGAGGAAAAAATTACTACAAGAACAAAAGCGCTTTTACCAGTCCATTTTACTGGTTATATGACTGACATGCGTATAATAACAGCAATTGCTGATCAATATAACCTTGTCGTGGTAGAAGATGCTTGTCAATCCATCCTAGGATCTATTGAAAAAAGAAATGCTGGGACTTGGGGTTACCCAGGTGCTTTTTCATTGCATCCATTGAAAAATATAAATGTTTGGTCAGATGGCGGCGTTATTGTAACAGACGATGATGACCTTGACAAAAAATTGCGATTAATGCGCAATCATGGTTTATCTGATCGGGATTCAGTGACATTGATGGGATATAATTCTAGGTTGGATACAATTCAGGCGGTCGTTGGCAACTGGATTTTGCCGCGAGCCAAATCCATTTCAAGCCAGCGAATTGCAAATGCAAATTATCTTGATGAAGGGTTGAAAGAAATAGACCAAATTACCATTCCGCCTAGACCTAATGAATTTCGTATTGTCTACCATCTTTACATTGTTTTTGCCAAAGACCGAGATGGATTGTTGCAGTATTGCATAGAGAAAGGTATTGAAGCAAAAATTCATTATCCTATACCTATTTATAGACAACCTGCATTACAGTTTTTAGGATATACGCATGGTGACTTCCCCGTCACTGATGCTCATACAAAAAAAATAATTACTTTTCCTTGTGACCAGCACTTGGTTCAAACAGAATTAGATTATATCATTGAAACCGTTAGAGATTATTTTGCAAAATATTTCTAGTCAAATCTCTTACGTGAATTTGAGTGCCCAATGGCAGGATGATTGCGATGAGCTTCTACCAATTATTGATAAAGTACTTCGTAGTGGTCATTACGTAGGTGGGGATGAAGTGAATAAATTTGAAGAAAAAATTGCTAATTTTTGCCAAGTCAAATATGCTGTAGCACTTAACAGTGGTACAGATGCGCTTACATTGGCACTGCATCTTCAAGGTGTAGGGCGCGGAGATGAAGTTATAACACCACCAAATTCTTTCATCGCATCTACTGCTGCTATAATCCATTTGGGTGCAAAACCCGTATTTGTAGATGTACTACCAGATCAAAATATTAACTCTCGCAAGATTGAAGCCGCGATTACAAGTAAAACAAAAGCTATAATGCCAGTCCATCTTACTGGTAGAGTCTGTGAAATGGATTCTATTATTGCGATAGCTGAAAAATATAGTCTATCAGTAGTAGAAGATGCAGCCCAAGCTATTGGTTCTAAATATAAAGATCAACTGAGTGGTTCATTAGGCAATGTAGGTTGCTTTTCAACACATCCATTAAAAAATCTAAATGCTTGTGGTGATGGTGGTTTCATTACAACTAATAACAAAAAACTATATTTTGATTTGAAGGCATTGCGCAACCATGGAATGTCGGAAAGAAATTCTGTTACTAAATTTGGTTTTGTATCGCGCATGGATAATCTGCAGGCAGCTATTTTAAACTATCGGTTGAGCAAACTTGATGATATAATTCAGAAACGTCGCAGTAATGCGCAAATATACTTCGATAAAATCAATACTGAATTTATTTATATGGCAAACGAAAAAGATTATGAGTTTAATACATATCATACTTTTGTGATACAAACCGATAGAAGAGATGATCTTAAGAAATATCTACTTGAAAATGGTATTGAAACGGCTATTCATTATCCAACTCCAATTCATTTACAACCAGCATCCAAATCTTTAGGCCACAAAGGAGGTGATTTCCCTGAGGCTGAAAAACAATCAAAACAAATTCTTACTTTGCCTGTGAATCAAAGTTTGAAACAGGAAGAATTAGAAAAAATTATTTCAACAATTAATAGATTTTTTTCAAAATAGATTTATTCTTTCTGTTCGACTTAATAATTACCATTACATAATTGTCAGAAATGTTAAAAAATAAAAAGATTCTTATTACAGGTGCTTCTAGAGGATTGGGTGAGGTCTGTGCCCTTGCCTTAGCTGATCAAGGTGCTGCACTTGCATTGATGGCTAGATCAAAAGATAAACTTCAGAAAATTAATAATAGTTTAAAACATCCTGAAAATCATTTAGCTATTAATGTGGATTTGACCGATACTGATGCATTACATCGAGCTGTAGATCAGGCAGTCAAATTTTTTGGGGAATTAGATGTAGTTTTACATATAGCAGGTGGAGGATTAGGTTTTAGAGATCCATTATTGTCATCGGAAGAATTTTTTAAACTATTTCATATCAATATTGGTGCGGCAATTGAAATCAACAAAATTATAGTTCCGAAGATGATCCAGCAAAAATCTGGAAATCTTGTGCATGTTTGTTCAATTGCTTCTAGTGAAGCAACAGGATCTGTTGGATATAATACAGTTAAGGCTGCACTCTCTGCCTATGTCAGGACTTTGGGGCGAGAATTAGCTAGTTCAGGCATTGTGGCTACAGGTATTTTACCTGGTGGGTTTTATGCTCCTGGTAATTCATGGGAAAGACTTGAGAAGAAAAATCCAAAAGTTGTAAAACAATTTATCCAAGAAAGATTACCTAGAGGGTTTTTAGGAAAAGGTGAGGAGTTAATTCCAATGATACAATTGTTGTGCTCTGATAATGCTTCAATGATGGCAGGATGCTTGGTTCCTATAGATGCTGGAGAAGGGAAAGCATATCAAATCTAATTTTATAAATGAACTATAAGTCGATCAAACATTGTATAAATAATACAATCAATGTACATTCTGGAACAGCCTAAAATTATGAATTTTGAAAGAAAACTAACACGAACAAAAATGCTCTGATAGGAGTGAGACCGTAAATAAATTATAGAATGACTATTATAATTGGAGGATATAGACTAACATGACAAAACCTGTTTTAGATGCAAATCTGATAAAAAAATATCATCAGGACTTAGTTTTTAATTATGCAGAATATCCAACATGTGATCATTGGGACTATAATTTTGGTAGCAAAGATTATAAAAAATCATTAGTTAAATGGCTAAGTAAAAACAGACAAGAGCCTATATTTTTCTATGTTCATGTCCCTTTTTGCGAGGAACTCTGTTATTTTTGTACATGTAGTAAAATTATTACATCGAACTATGAAACAATAAAAGATTATTTATATAATTATTTATTTAAAGAAATAGATATGTTATTCGATCATTTAAATGAAAATAATATAAATCTTAATGTCAGGACAGTATTCTTTGGAGGCGGATCTCCAACTATTTTTCATAGGGAAGATTTAAAGAATCTTGTAGATAAATTAAAAGGGTTTTTTGATTTTTCTAAGGTTGGGAATTTTACTGTAGAAATTGACCCTCGTCGGGTTGATGAAGATAGATTACTTTGGAATCACGAGGCATGTGGGGCCAATAGATTATCTTTTGGCCTTCAAGACTTTGATGCAACAGTTCAAAGAAGAGTAAATAGAATACAACCACCAGAAGTATTCAAAAATATTTTAACGGAAGAGGTTAGAAAAGTTTATAAGACCATTGCTTTTGATTTATTAATTGGTCAACCTGGTCAAACATTAGAGACAATGTCGAAAACATGTGATCAAATTATTGAACTTGAACCGACCTTAATTCAACTTTCTTTAATGGCCTACAAACCTTGGGTTGCTAAATATCAAGTAAGGATGGTTGCAGAGGGACCCCTACCAGATTTCTTGGATAGAAAAGAATTAGTTGAAGTAATCAATGAAAAATTAGTCAAAGCTGGATATTTACGTACTGGGTTTGAATGTTATTCATTACCTACTGACTCCATGACTAAAGCATTTAAAGAAGGAACGGCTCATTATGGTGCATCAGGACATCAAACTGGTGGAAGAGTCAACTTTGTTGCTGTTGGAAGTTCATCAAAAGGCAACCTTGGCAATGATTATTATTCTCAAAGTTTTTATGATTTACCTTCCTACAAAAAATGCATTGATAATGGGAAATTTCCTACATTTAGAGGAATGAAGCTCACAAAAGATGATAAAATTAGACAGCATGCAACACAACAGCTACGGAGTTATTTTAAGATAGATTTTAAACAATTTGAAAATTTATTTAAAATCAATCCTAAAGAGTACTTTAGTGTAGAAATAGAGTATATGAAAGAAATGATTAAAGATGGACTTATTATTATCACAGATGGAAGTATTGAAATGACAGAAATAGGAAGGGAATTTTCTCAGAATATAATGAATGTCTTTGATAAATATGACCCACCTACAAAGTCTTATGAAGAAAGACTTGAGACAATAAATAAAGCAAAATTGGCTCAAGCTGATGTGCAAAAAGAATTAATTAATTTAAATTAAAAGATGCATACACCTAACTGTATTATTTAATTAATCAATTATAATCTAATAGACTACCAAAAAACTTTTCAGCTTTCGATAATTAATAAATTAGAAAATTTCAAGAAAAAAATCATTAATCCATTAATACTTAATATTTTTTCATAGTGAAATATTATTTATCAGTCTTGGAAGAAAAAAAAGCGCCTCCTACACGGTTAAGAACATATTATAAAATTTCTTTGGACGAATTTGAAAAAAAAGTTAAATCATTTGACAAGGGTTTAATAAATAAATTTTACTCAGGAGATGCATTTATCATTAAAGGAGTAGTTGATCCAGTTTATCTCAAAGAAATGAAAAAAGATGTTATTGAATGGGGTAGAAATAATGAATCTGAATACCAGCCAATGAAAGAAGGTGCAAGAGATTTTCATCAGTATATAAAAGATGATGGAGCATCTCTTGAATACAATATTAATCCTGTTCGTCACTCATATTTTTTTTTCCGATGGAATCAGGATCCTGTAGATGCATTTAAATATGGAAATCATATATGGGGCCTTATAAAATTATTAGGAGGATTTAAGTATGATGAATTTATTTTTAATACTCCCAAGGATGGGATTGTAGATAGGGCACAAGTTGCTCATTACCCACCAGGCGCAGGTAGAATTCCATTACATACAGACCCTTATCATAATCAAAAAGCTATACTAGGAATCTATTTGTCAAAATATGGTGAAGATTTTGAGGATGGGGGCATTTATTTTCTAGATAAAAAAGATAAAAAAGTATTACTTGAACCAGAAATTGAAATTGGCGATGCTGTAATTGCATATCCTACAGTTTTACATGGTGTTAGTACAATTGATAAACATAAAAAACCAAATTGGCTTGAAGACACAAATGGAAGATGGTTTTTAGGTTTATATACTAATGATTCCAATGAAAAGAAAAATAG
>CEUZ01017900.1_pt1 | contig 11617 bp, 10 predicted proteins | sample 361511 | NCBI WGS metagenome assembly CEUZ01 (sample SAMEA2622822, study PRJEB7988) | marine metagenome | biome: marine biome (ENVO:00000447); feature: surface water layer (ENVO:00002042); material: "saline water (ENVO:00002010), including plankton (ENVO:xxxxxxxx)" | depth 5 m
TGCTCCATAATCAAATGCTTTCAAAAGACCTCCGAATTCTTTTTCTAATTCTTTCCTTGCATATCCTGCAAGTTCAAAAGCTTTTAACATTATTTCGGGCTTATGATTTCTAATTGCACCACTAGACAACTCAACGCCATTGCAAACAATATCGTATTGATAAGCTTTGATTTTTAAAGGTTCTTCATTCTCTAAAGCTTTTAATCCTCCTTGTGGCATAGAAAATGGATTATGACTAAATTCTATTTTATTTGTTTCCGGATTTAATTGGTACATAGGATAATCAACTACCCAACAAAATTTAAATTCGTTTTCTTTTATTAGTTTTAATTCATTTGCTATTTTTGTTCTAGCTAATGCTGCAAACTCCCTTATTTCATCAGATTTACCACAAAGAAAAAATATTGAGCTATTTCCATCGACGCCTTCAATTTTTAAAAACTTATTTATTCTTTCTTTATCAAGATTATTTGCTATTGGCCCCTTTCCCTCATTTTTGATAAACTGTATATAACCCATGCCGCCCTGCCCTTCATCTTTAGCCCAATTATTTAGTTTATCAAAAAAGGTTCTTGGTTGATCTTTACTATTGGGAGCTGGAATTGCAATTACAATTGATCCTTTATTAATATTTTCAGCAAATAATTTAAAAGTGGAACCTTTAAAAATATCTGTGACATCGGACAAAATTAAAGGATTACGTAAATCTGGTTTATCGTTTCCATATTTTTTTACACACTCATCAAAAGGTATTTTTTTAAAAGGTGGTTTGGAAATAGAAAAGTTTTTTGTAAGTTTTGTAAAAATATCAAATAATACTGGCTCTAAGGCACTGAAAACATCTTCTTGGGTTACAAAAGACATTTCATAATCTAATTGATAAAACTCTCCTGGAGATCTATCAGCTCTACTATCTTCGTCACGAAAACATGGGGCAATTTGAAAATACTTATCAAAGCCTGCAATCATTAATAATTGTTTAAATTGTTGAGGAGCTTGTGGTAAAGCATAAAATTTACCAGGATGCACCCTGCTAGGCACTAAATAGTCTCTTGCCCCTTCTGGGGAACTAGCTGTTAAAATTGGAGTTTGTATTTCTGTAAAACTTTGTTTAATCATTCCATCTCTTATTAATGAAATTACTTTATTTCTTAACAAAATATTTTTTTGCATTTTAGCTCTTCTTAAGTCTAAAAATCTAAATTTTAAACGAGTATCTTCTCCATAATCCTTGTCTGAATTTACTTCTAAAGGTAGTGGCTTTGCACCTGACTCAATAATATATTCTTCTACAGCAACTTCTATTTCACCAGTTGGCAAATTTTTATTAAGAGATTCTTCTGATCTCGGTGTAACCTTGCCGGCAATTGTAATCACGCTTTCAGATGTGGTTTTCTCAGCTAAAGAAAAATTTTTGTTACTCTTGTCTATAACTACCTGTGTTATTCCATAATGATCTCTTAAATCAATAAATAATAAATTTCCATGATCTCTTTTTCTATGCACCCAACCAGATAATTTTACAGGTTTACTTTTATCTTTCAGTCTCAATTCATTGCAATTATGTGTTCTAAATATGTGCATTTATTAATATTAGATTAATTTTTTAACAAAATTTATATTTATTTTTTTTTTTGCTATAAGCGATTGTTCATCTATTTTATCAACAATTTTTTGCAAATTATTTAACGATCGTTCTGATCTATAAACAATAAATTTAATTATTTTTTTGTCTATTAAAATTTGTTTATCGTGAAATAATTTTACCAAAACTAAAGAAAGTAATTTATCGTCAGGTTTTTTTATTTTTACTGTTATTGATGATAAGATTCTAGATTTCAAATCTGGTAATTTTATTCCCCAAAATTTAGGAGACTTTGATGAGGTAATAATAAGAAAGCTTTTTGTTTCTTCAATTAAATTATAAAAATGTAACAATTTTTTTTCTAATTCCTGTTTTTCTTTATCATTTATTTTATCAAAAAAAAGTTCAATATTTTCAATGATAAAAAAATTTTTTTTTAAAAAAAAATTCTCAAATTTAATTTTTTTAAATTTTTTAATATTTAATATAGTTGCAGATGTTTTTTTTTTCCAAATTGTTGAGAGATGTGTTTTGCCAGTACCGTTATCTCCTAAAATTATTACTTTTCTTGTTGTCCAATTTGGCCACCTATTGATTAGTTCAAATGCTTCTTTATTTGAATTTGAAACTAAAAAATTATCGATTTCGTAAATTCTTTTTTTTTTAAGATTCAAAGATAATTGGATATTTTTATTAATGTGAACCATAATTTCAATATTATATCTTAAACACTTTTAAATAATTATATTCACTTTAATAAATTTAGCTTATTATCATTTATATTAAAATCTAAGTCAGATTGTTTAAATGCAACTTTTAATTGATTTAAATTTCCGGAAAATGATAAAAAAATAGTTGCTTTATTATGAGAAAATTTCTTCACATTATATTTATCTATTATTGACATTTCACTTATAGTTTTTTTTATATCAATCCATTCATTTAAATTATTAAAAAGAACAGTGATTTTTTGAAATTTTTTTTGAGACGTTATTATATTTGCTGTTTTCCATTGTTGATTAACAAACTGCTCTACTTTAATCTTTGCATCATCTAAAACGTTATCAGAATATTCATTTGTATATATTTCTATTATATCTTCATGCTTAATAGTCTCATTATCATCAAATCTATGTATAGATAAATTTAAATTAAATAACATTTTAGACTTATCACGATTATATTTTTTTTTTAATATTGCTATTAAAACTCCAGTAGTATTATGAGATTTTGCTAAAAGTTCTAAATTATTTAAATTTTTTTTTACTGCTTTATCTGGATTAAAATAAATAAAATCTTTAAACTTTCCTTCTGAAGACTTAATAGGAATTAAGCCACTATTTTTTGATTTATCAATCCAAACATTTCTCCATATATTTTTTTTTTCCCATAAATACGTAACTCCCGCAAATTTATAAATAGGAAGTATTAACAAAGGCTTGCTTTTAATGATGGTAAATTTTATATTATTTTGACTTAGATATTTAAGAACTTTATTTTCACTAAATTTTATCGCTAAGGTTCCAATATATTTACTAGAAGATGTTTTTTCATTTTGAACTTCTATAGACTCAACAAAACCTAAAATTTTTTCTATATTTATACTTTCAATTTTTTCATATTCTGTTTCTAAAAGAATTTTTCTCAATAAGTTTTTAAACCCTTTTTCTTGTGCTTCTAATAAAGCAATTTCTTTTGCCTTTGAAGAAGAAGTTGATTCTACTTCAACTGAAATATTTTTTACTTCAAATATTTTTTCTTCTGATACTTCAGAAATTAAATTTTTTGAACTAAAAAAAGTGATAAAAAAAATAATAATGAAGAATTTTATATATTTATATTTCATAGTAATATCTTACTTTTTAAAAAAAAAATATTACATAAAAATAATAAATCAATGATATTAAAAGTAAATAAATACAAAAAAGCAGGTGTTAATATAAATGAAGGTAATAACTTTGTAAAATTAATAAAAAATAAAGTTTTTTCCACACATAAAAAAGGAGCAATCAAGGATTTAGGGTCATTTGCAGGTTTTTTCGATTTATCAGTACTAAAATACAAAAATCCGCTTTTAATAAGCTCAACTGATGGTGTGGGTACTAAAATAAAGGTTGCACAAGAGTTAAACAAATACAACTCATTAGGAATTGATTTGGTAGCAATGTGTATAAATGATATTTTAGTTCACGGTGGAAACCCTTTATTTTTTTTAGATTATATTGCAATTGATAAATTAGATAAAAAAAAAGCATTACAAATCATAGATGGAATTGCTAACGGTTGCAAACAATCTAATTGTTCGATTTTAGGTGGTGAAACTGCAGAAATGCCAGGTTTATACAAAAAAGGTGATTTTGATCTTGCTGGGTTTGCAGTAGGTATAATCGAAAAAAAAAATTTAATTACGGGTAAAAAAATAAAAAAAGGAGATATTGTATTAGGTTTAAAATCTTCTGGTTTTCATTCAAACGGCTATTCATTAATTAGATACATTATGAAGAAAAAAAAAATTGGTTATAAAAAAAGAATATCAAAAAAAATAAATAACTTAGGAGAGTTTTTAATTAAACCTACTAAAATTTATTCTAAAGTTATACTTGCCCTTACGAAAGAAAGATTAATAGATGGAGCTTGTCATATTACAGGTGGTGGAATAACTGATAATTTACCAAGAATTCTACCAAAAGAATTGGGGATGGATTTTAAAAATTCTAATTGGTTTTTACCTGAAATTTTTAAATGGTTTAAAGAACAAGGCGACATGTCTTTTGATGAAACAATCAAAGTGTTTAATTGCGGTATTGGCATGGTAATTATTTGTAAACCAAATAAAAAAAATATAATTATTAAAAAATTAAAAAAATTAAATGAACCTTTTTTCTTTTTAGGTAAGGTTGTTGAAAATAAGGGTAAAATAGATACGAATTTTTTAAAAAAAAAATGGGAATATTAAAAATAGTAGTTTTAATCTCTGGTAGAGGCAGCAATCTTCAAGCTATAATAAACAAATGTAATAAGAAGAGTACTCCGGCAAAAATTATTGCTGTTATTTCCAACAATGCTAAAGCATCGGGTTTAAAATTAAAAGGTAAGTTTGATAAAATTGCAATTGACAACAAATTAAATAAAAAAGAATTCGAAACTGAACTTCAAAAAAACTTAAAAAAATTATCACCTAATTTAATTTGTTTAGCAGGATTTATGAAGGTTTTAAGTCCTTACATAATAAAAAGATGGAAAAATAAAATAATTAATATTCATCCTTCATTGCTACCATCGTTTAAGGGGCTCGATACACATAAAAGAGTTTTAAGTGAAGGTGTTAAAGTAAGCGGTTGTACTATTCATTTTGTTGATAGAAGTCTCGATGGTGGTCCAATTATTGCACAGGCAGCAACAATTGTTAACAAAAATATTACTGCTGAAAATTTAATGAAAAAAATTCTTAAAATTGAACATAAATTATATCCAGAAGTAGTGCATTTATTTGCAAAAAAAAAAATTACTATAAAATCTAACAAGGTTTTTATTAAAGACGAAAAAGAACTGAATGCTTTTATTAAAAGTATATAAATAAATTGAAAAAAAAATATTTTTTTAGTAGATTCATTATATGGACAAAAATTTAAAAAGAGCTTACAACAACTGGATATTGTTTCTAAAAGGAACTGTTCTTTTAGTGGCAGGCGTTGTTGTAATATTAGCGTTTATGGCTTTATTTTTGCTCTAATTTTCATTAAAGAAAAATTCTAATTCTTTTACAGCATTTTCCTCACTGTCAGATCCGTGTACAGCGTTTTCTTGAATTGAATTTGCGAATTTTTTTCTAATTGTATTTTCTTCTGCTTCTTCTGGATTAGTTGCACCCATAACTTTTCTATATAAATTAATAGCATCCTTCCCTTCTAACATTTGAACAATAATAGGACCAGAAATCATAAAGTCACATAATTCATCATAAAAAGGTTTTTCAGAATGCACTGAATAAAATTTTTGAGCTTGTTCTTTTGTTAATTGTAATTCTTTTTTTTTTACAATTATTAAACCGGCATTTTCTATCATTGAATTTATTGCATTGGCATGTCCTGCCTTATATGCATCGGGTTTAATTATTGATAATGTTTTTTGTAATGACATATTATTTTTCGTGATTAGCACGAATATAATTATCTATTAAACGTACTCCAAAAGCTGTACCACCTTTTTTTGACAATGGTTGATCAGTATTTAACCATGTCACGCCAGCAATATCTAAATGTGCCCATTCAACATCTTTTTTAACAAAGCGTTGCAAAAATTGAGCGGCGGTAATACTCCCAGCTCCGCCAGTACCAGTTATATTTTTCATGTCAGCAATATCGCAATTAAGTAAATCATCATAATCTTTACCAAGGGGGAATCTCCATACTTTTTCATCTGTTTTTTTCCCAGAGTTGGTTAATTTTTCTGATAATTTATCAGAGTTAGAAAATAATCCTGCGTAAAAATTACCCAAAGCTACAATTATAGCTCCGGTTAAAGTAGCAAAATTAATCATTTTTTTTACATTGTATTTTTCTTGGCAATACCATAATGCATCTGCAAGAACTAATCTTCCTTCTGCGTCGGTATTTAACACCTCTATAGTTTGCCCAGACATTGATTTTACAATATCACTTGGTCTTTGTGCATTTGAACTAACCATATTTTCTACTGCGCCAATTACACCAACTACATTTGCTTTTGATTTTCGTAAAGCAATAGCTTTCATAACACCTAAAACTAATGCGGATCCTCCCATATCCATTTTCATTTCTTCCATTCCAGTTGATGGTTTTAATGAATAACCACCTGTATCAAAGGTTACGCCCTTACCAACAAGACCTAAAGGGGGGGATTTTGAACTAGGATTTCCAATCCATTCTAAAGTAATTAATCTTGAAGGATTTGCACTACCCATACCAACGCCTAATAAAGCACCCATGCCTAATTTTCTCATTCTTTTTTCGTCTAAAATATTTATTTTTACTTTAAGTTTAGACAATTCTTTCGCTCTAGAAGCAAGATTTACTGGGTTCAAAATATTAGGTGGTTCATGTAAAAGATCTCTGGAAAAAAATACTCCCTCCGTAACAGCTTGGAAGTTGACAAAAAGTTTTTTTAATTTATCTGGATTTGATGTTACAAAACTTATTTTTGCTGGTTTATTTTCATTATTTTTTTCATCTTTATTTTTTTTATATTTTTTAAATGAATAAGACTTAAGATGCATTCCTGATGCAATATTCAATACTATATTCTCATAACTTAATTTCACCTTTTTAACATCGTTTACACTTATATTAATTTCCTTGTATTTAAAAGTTTCAATAAGAGGTAATAAAAGGCCTCCAAAATACTGAAAATTAAAAGCTTCTAATTTAGTTTCGTCTCCAATTCCTATGAATATAGCATTCAAAGATTCCTTTAAACCCGCTGCCTCTACATGGCAAATTTGGCCTAAAGTTCCATTAAAATTTCTTTTAGATAAACTATTTATAATATTCTTATTAATATCTGTGCTTGAAGATATGCTATTATTAGCTAAATTCTTTTTATCTTTATTAATAAAAAAAATCTTAAAATTAGGTGAAACTTTTTTGCTAGTAAAATTTACATTCATAAAATACAAATTAATATAGTTCTTATGTCAATAATATCCAATTATATTTTTAAACAAATAGGATCTACATTTATATATATAACAAGTTTTTTAGTAATTTTAATATGGCTTATTTTTTCATTAAAATTTATTGAATATGTGACGACAAATGGCTTGGATTTTATAGATTTCATTAAAATGACATCTTTATTATTACCAACTATTTTGCCATTTCTATTTCCATTAATTTTAAGCATATCTTGCATTATGATTTATCAGAAACTTTCAGCTGATAATGAGTTAATAATAATTAAATCATCTGGATTAAGTACGTTTAAAATATTGAAATCTGCTGTTTCTCTATCAATAATTATTGGCATTTTTTATTCAATATCAAATTTATATATTAGTCCTTTATGTAAAACTGTATTCAAGGAAAATCAAAAGGAAATAAGGGAAGATATAGCTCGAATAGCTTTTAAAGAAGGGCGCTTTTCAAATCTTTTTCAAGACATAACAATTTATATCGAAAATATTATCGATAAAAACAATTACGAATATGTTTTTGTATATGATAATAGAAATAAAGAAGATCCAGCTACTTACATAGCAAAACAAGCAGAACTAATCCAAACAGATAATTCAAATAAAGTAATTTTAAAAAATGGAAACAGGCAAATTATTAATAAAAAAGATTCACAGTTAAGTATTATAAAATTTGATGAATATGAAGTGAATCTTGATTTGTTGTTCAAAAATTTGGATAAAGAAAGAATTAAAGAACCTGAAGAAATGTATTTAACCGAATTATGGGATATTAAACATAAAACAAGTGGAAGATATGATCCAAGACAAATTTCCAGTATGGTTATTGAAGGGCATAAAAGAATAATTGACCCTATTTACTGTATTATTTTTACATTAATAACCTTAACATTTTTATTATCTGATAAAATGGTACTTCAGGCTCCTTTTAAAAAAATATTTGTAATTATTTTTATAATTTTTCTGATACAAATTATCAACCTATCTCTCCCGAATATTTTAGTAAAAAATATTGAATTTTTGCCTGTCATTTACATTTTTCCATTATCTCTTCTTTTAATTTTAATTAGCTTCAATTTAAATAAAAATTATAAATGAAGATACCAATTATAAATATCAAAGAATTAGATAAGTATTTTTTTAAAAAATATTTTTTTAATTTCTTTTATATTTCTTTTTTTTTAATATCGATAATTTTTTTAGTTGAATTTGTAGAGTTACTCAGAAGAACATCTGAAACAACTAACATAACGTTAATAAGTGTTTTTTATTTAGCACTTTTAAAATTAACTGAAAGTATAGGTTTTATAATACCTATAGTTTTTTTTATTACTACTGGAGCAACATGTAAATTGTTAAGCAAACATCATGAAATGGTTGTTATACAAAATGCGGGACTAAAATCATTTAGAATTTTGTATCCATTTATCTTTTTTGCAATTATATTTTCTATTATATACCTAAGCTTTTTAAATCCTTATTTTTCACATGCTACAAATTCATATCAAAAGAAAGAGCAAGAAATATTTCGAGGAAAATTAAGCAAAGCTACAATAAGTAAGTCAGGTATTTGGTTAAGACAAGGATCAAATAAAAACAAAATAGTAATAAGGGCAGCAAATTTTATACCTGCGGAAAGTTTATTTAAAGATGCGACCTTTTATATTTACACAAAAAGTAATAATTTTACTGAAAGAATAGATGCGAAAATTGCTAAACTCGAAAAAAATTTTTGGATTATGAAAGACGTTATAATAAATAAACCTAATAAAAAAGTTGTAAAGATTGACGAATATACTCTTAAAACCAATCTGTCTATAAAGAAAATTGAAAATAGCTTCCTTGATCCTGAAAGTTTATCTGTTTGGAAAATTCCAGGATTTATAGAGTTGCTTAAAGAGTCTGGTTTTTCTCCAACAAAGCATCAAATGTATTTTTTCAAAACTATATTTTTGCCATTTTACTTAATTGGATTAATACTAATTGCTGGATCATTTACAATTAAATATGCAAAAACTAAGACTGAAAATTTTATTTTAATAGTAACTGTTCTTGTGACAGGTTTCTTGATTCATGCTCTTTCTGAGACTATATATTCTTTAGGGATTGCCAATAAACTAGACATATGGGTTGCATCTCTATCGCCATCTTTTATAACTATATGGATAGGCGTTTATTTTTGTATTCATTTTGAAAAAACAAATTGATATGAAAAAAATTATTATATTTTTATTTTTTGTAATTCTTTTATTTAATAAGAATCTTTATGCTGAAGAAGATGTTCCGTTTATTTTAAATGCTGAAAAAATAGTAAATGTCCATAAAGAATCAAAAGTTGTGGCAACAGGTAATGTAGAAGTTATTCAAGGAAAAGAGGTACTTAGAGCAGATTATTTAGAATTTGATAGAATAAAAAATAAAGCCTATGTTAAAGGAAATGTAAGTATTCTCGATAAAGATGGCGTTGTCTATTTTGCTGATTACGCTGAAGTAGATAAGGGTTTTAAAAATGGACTTACTAAAAATATTTCTATACTTTTTCCAGATAATTCCAAAATGGCTGCTTCAGATGGTAAAAGATTTAAAGGGCAAATTTCAAGATTAAAAAAAGCTTTGTACTCAGCTTGTAATTGCGATGATCCAAATAAGAAACCAACGTGGCAAATAAAAGCAACTGAAGTTGTTCATGACTCAAAAAGAAAAAAAATTAGCTATAAAAATGCTTTTCTTGAATTTTTAGGATTTCCGATAGCCTATACTCCATATTATTCTCATCCTGATCCAAGCGTTAAAAGACAAAGTGGTTTCTTATTTCCAAGTTATACTTCAAATTCTGAATTAGGTACCATAATAAAGACTCCTTATTACTATGCTCTTTCACCTTATAAAGATTTAACGATAGAGCCGCAATATATAAGCGGGCAAAGACCATTAATATATGCCCAATATAGACAAAGATTTGTTAATGGGGTATTAGACATTGAAAGCAGCTTAACAAATGCAGATAGAAGAACTAGGGTTAGCACTTATTCAAATAAAACTAGAGGGCATCTTTTTATAAATGGGAAGTTTGATCATAACGATTTTTGGAGATATGGATTTAATGTAAAAAGGGCTACAGACGATACCTATTTATCAAGGTATATGTTTCCAGGTGCAACAGATAGATTGCATTCGGATTTTTTTATTGAAGGCTTTGATAACAGAAATTATTTTTATGCTACAGGAATAGCTACTCAGGTACAGTCTAGCACTTATCAAAGTAATAAAACCCCTTTGATCTTACCATCGATCAATTACAACTATCAAAGTGAAAAAACTAAAATTGGTTTTGTAGATATTAATACAAATTTTGTTTCTTTAACACGAAGAGAGGGCGCGGATTCAAGAAAAATTTCTATAAAACCAGTTGTAACATACCCATACAATGATAATTTTGGAAATAGATTTACATTGCAAGCGAAAACAACCTTTTCAGCTTATATGTTAAGTCATGTAGAAAGAACTAATAAAGCTGATTATAAGGGATATAAAGCCAGGGTACATCCTGAAATTATGCTTGGATGGGATCTTCCTCTTCATAAAAAACAAAACAATTCAACTTTCTTTTTAAAACCTCAAGCTGCAATTATTCTAGCTCCTAATAGGGGTGATGATTCAGATATTCCCAATGAAGATAGTGCAAGTTTTGAATTTGGAGAAACTCATTTATTTAACACCAATCTATATCCTGGAGATGACAAAATAGAAAAATCAAATCAAAGATTTGATTATGGGATAAATTTTAATTACAAATCCAATAAAAAGAATATCAATTCTGATTTTTTTATTGGCCAAAGTGTAAGACTTAGGAAAAATCATAATTTTGGAGCAAAGTCTGGATTAGATGATCAAATATCAGATTTAATAGGTAAAGTAGGTTTTGGTTTTGGAGAAAATATTAATATATCATATAGATTTTTATTAAATAAAGATTCTATGTTTTCAACAAGAAGAGATCAATTGACTCTCTCTACAAAAATACACAAGAGTCATGTTAAATTAAATTATATTTATTTAGAACCAACAACTGGTATTTCTGATGAAAGAGAAGAACTTAATTTATCAATCGCACATACTTTTAATGACAACTATTCATTAAATTATTCTATAAGAGAAGATTTAAGTAGCTCGGGTGGAATGCTTGGACAAAAAATATCTCTAAGTTTTGATAATGAATGTTTTACTACAGAGATTGGATTAAATAGATCTTATTACTTAGATAGAGAAGTGAAACCAAACGATACATTCCTAATCAATTTTACCTTTAAAACTTTAGGAACTTTCGCTACTGGAAGAAATATTTCTAATTAATAAAATAAATA
>CEUZ01096513.1_pt1 | contig 11614 bp, 9 predicted proteins | sample 361511 | NCBI WGS metagenome assembly CEUZ01 (sample SAMEA2622822, study PRJEB7988) | marine metagenome | biome: marine biome (ENVO:00000447); feature: surface water layer (ENVO:00002042); material: "saline water (ENVO:00002010), including plankton (ENVO:xxxxxxxx)" | depth 5 m
TTTAATCAAGGTCAAGTTTGTTGTGCAGGATCACGATTACTGGTTCAAGAAAGTATTGAAAAAATATTTATTAAAAAATTAAAGATAAGAATGGAATCATTAAGGGTTGGAAATCCTCTTGATAAATCTATTGATATTGGTGCTATTGTTGCACCTGTTCAGTTAGCAAAAATTAATAAATTAGTTAAAATAGCAAAAAAAGATGGGAATAAATTATGGCAACCATCATGGTCTTGTCCAACAAATGGTTTATTTTTTCCTCCTTCTTTATTTACTAATGTTACGCCATCTTCTTTTATTGCTCAGGTAGAAATATTTGGACCCGTTCTAACTACACTTACTTTTAGAAAACCCAGTGAGGCAGTTGAAATAGCAAATAACACACCCTACGGATTAGCCGCTAGTATATGGTCAGAGAATATAAATTTGGCTTTAGATATTGCCCCTAAAATCAAAGCAGGTGTAATTTGGATAAATTCTACAAATTTATTTGATGCTTCCGTAGGTTTTGGAGGTTACAAAGAAAGTGGTTTTGGACGTGAAGGAGGCGCAGAAGGAATTAGAGCATATATAAATTTTAAAATTCCTAAATTAAAACAAAAAAGGAAAGTTAATAATAAAATACCATATCAATTAACCTATATTGATAAAACTCCAAAATTATACATTGGCGGAAAACAAAAGAGACCTGATAGTGGTTATTCATATCCTGTTTATTCAATCAAAAATGAATTTTTATGTGATCTGCCTTTAGCAAATAGAAAGGATGTTAGAGATACAGTTGAGATAGCTAAAAAAACATTAAATTCTGTTCCTAATAACTTTAATCGTTCTCAAGTTTTATTTTATTTAGCTGAAAACTTACAAGATAAAGAAAAAATTTTTTCTAATCTATTGGTTGCTTTATTAGGAATTTCTAAATCAGAAGCTTTAAAAGAATTTAATTCATCAGTTAAAAGATTATTTTATTATGCTTCAATGGCTGATAAATTTGAGGGTAGTATTCATAACCCACCTATCAGAGGACTTACTCTTGCAGTAAAAGAACCAATAGGAGTAATGGCTTTAGTTTTAAATGATGAATATCCTTTATTAAGTTTAATAACTGTACTTGGTTCAGTATTTGCTTCAGGAAATGCAAGTATAATTATTCCCGGACAAAAAACGGCATTAATTGCATCAGAACTATATCATATTCTTGATACATCAGATGTTATGGGAGGATTAGTTAACATTCTAACTACAAAACAAAATAACTTAAATAAAATTTTAGCTGAACATGAGAATATAGATGGTATTTGGATTTTTAGTAATGATAATAATCAAAGATTATCAATTTTAAATAATACTGTTTCAAATTTAAAAAGATATTGGTGCCCCGCATCTAAAGATTTAAATTGGCATGATAATAATGATTATTTTTTAGATGAATTTTTGTACCATAGCACTCAAATTAAAAATATTTGGATTCCTTATGGGGAATAATATGGTATAAAAAATTATGTTAATTAATGTAAACTCTCTTTTAAGCCCTGATTTACTCTATTTGTTTAGATCTATGGGGCATGGTGATAGATTTGTATTAAGTGATGCAAATTTTCCATCATATTCTCAGACTGACAAAGTTTATAGAATGGACGGATTAAATATTCCTCAGGCAGCAGAGGCTATTTTATCAGTATTCCCATTAGATAGTTTTATACCATATCCAGTTCAAAGAATGGAAATAGATGGGAAACCAGAAGAAACAAATGAAGTACATATAGATTTAATTAATACAGTTAAAAAAGTTTCTGGTTCAAATTGGAATGTTGGATCAATAGAAAGACAAAAGTTTTATGCTGAAGCAAAAAAAACTAGAGCAATAATTACCACTAGCGATACTAGACCTTATGGCTGCTTCCTTTTTACTAAAGGGGTTTTAAAACCAGATGGCTCTGTTTGGATAATTTAAATTATTAAAGATATTAATAATGAATAAAGAAAGTGAATCTTTAGTAAAATTAATTTCAGCTTTATGTCTAATACCTGGACTTTCAGGACATGAAGATGAAGTAAGATTTTTTATACAGAAAAAACTAAAAAATATAAATTGTTCTTATAAAACTGATAATTTTGGAAATTTATTTACCACCATTAAAGGAAATCCCAACCTTCCATCAATAATGATATTTGCACACATGGATCAATTAGGTTTTATTATAAAAAAAATTGAAGACAATGGATTGCTTAGAATAGAGAGACTTGGAGGAGTACCTGAGAAAGTTCTTCCATCTTTAGACGTAATAGTAAAAAATGATAAAAATGTTTGGTTAGAAGGCGTAATTGGAAATAAATCACACCATGCAACATTGCCTGAAGAAAAATATATAGTATCTAGTTATAGAGATCTTTTTATAGACTGTGGATTTTCTTCAAAAAAAGAAGCTATGAATAAAGGTATAATAGTGGGCAGCCCAGTTATATATAAACCATCATTTAAAAGAATGAACAAGAATAAGATTGCAGGAACTTCAATTGATGACAGGGCAGGATGTTCTATAATATTAGAATTGGCCAAAGAATTAAAAAAGATAAAAAATAAGCCAACAATACATTTAGTTTTTTCAGTACAAGAAGAATTTAATTTACGCGGTGTATTACCTATCGCAAAAAAACTATTACCTGACATAGCAATTCAATTAGATATTATGCTTTCTTCAGACACCCCAGATATGAATAATGTAAGTGATATTAAACTTGGTAATGGACCATGTATGAGTTTGTATTCTTTTCATGGAAGAGGCACATTAAATGGACTGATACCTCACCCAAAATTAGTTAATTTATTTTCTTCTATTGCAAATAAAAATAAAATTAATCTTCAAAGAAGTGCAATGACTGGTCTATTAACTGATTCTTCTTATGTTCAACACATAGGTGAAGGTATAGCTTGCATAGATTTGGGATTCCCAGTTCGATACTCGCATTCTCCAAATGAAGTTTGCGATTTAAGAGATTTAATTTTACTAAAAAAATTATTAATTAATTCAGTTAAAAATATTAATAAAAATTTCAATTTATCTAGAAACTAAAATGAGTAGTAAGTTGTACATGGGTGTAGATATTGGCACTTATGAAACTAAAGGAGTAATCGTAAATTTAAATGGAGAGATTATTGCGCAGTCTGCAAAAAAGCATGAACTAATTGTTCCGAAGCAGGGATGGGCAGAACATAGACCAAATGAAGATTGGTGGAGCGATTTTGTTTTCATATGCAAAGATTTAATTTACAAAAGTAATTGCAACCCAAAAGATATCAAAGCTATTACTCCAAGTGCAATTGGTCCTTGTATGTTACCGGTGGACAAAGATGGCAATCCACTGATGAATGCAGTGCTTTATGGTGTGGATACTCGGGCTTATAAAGAAATTGATGAATTGAACTCTAAAATAGGTGCAAAAAAAATAATTGAATTTGGAGGCAACCCTTTAACATCCCAATCTATTGGTCCAAAAATTTTATGGTTAAAAAAAAACAGAAATGAAATTTATAAAAAAACTTTTAAAATACTTAATTCTACTTCATATATAAATTTTAAATTAACAAATAGATTTTGCATTGATCATTTTTCTGGAGCTAATGCGACTCCATTTTATGACAAAAAAAAACAAAATTGGAGTGATGAAATTGGTTCCAATTTAATAGATTTAAATATTTTACCAGATTTGGTTTGGACAAATGAAATCATTGGCGAAGTAAATGACAAATCTTCTGAAGAAACAGGATTAGCTAAAGGAACTTTAGTAACTGCTGGAACCATAGATGCTGCAGCAGAAGCTTTAAGTGTTGGAGTAATTAAAGATAAAGATATGATGATGATGTACGGATCTACTATGTTTTTTATTATAATTAATGAAAATCCTATATACGATAAAAGAATGTGGTATGCTCCTTGGTTATTTGAAGGAGAACATTGCTCTCTTGCAGGTTTATCTACTAGCGGAACCTTAACTCATTGGTTTAAAAATGAGTTTGCAAAAGATATTACCTCTGACAAACCATTTGAAATTTTGGCCAAAGAAGCGGAAAATTCTCCTATAGGTTCAAATGGTATAATTTTTTTACCTTATTTTTCTGGAGAAAGGACTCCTATTCACGATACTCATGCTAAAGGAACATTTTTTGGACTCAACATTACTCATAAAAGATCAGATATGTATCGGTCAATTTTTGAGGGTATAGCATATGGAACAAAGCATGTTTTTGAAACTTTAAAAGATTTAAAAAATATGCCCAACAATCTTTATAGTGTTGGAGGTGGAACAAAAAATAAATTATGGTCTCAAACAACATCCGATGTAATAGGATTAAATCAAATTATAAGAAAAACTACTTTAGGTGCATCATATGGTGATGCTTTTTTATCTGCACTTGCTTGTGAAGATGTAAAAAAAGAAAATATTACAAATTGGAATAAAATTGAATATGAAATTAAATCAATTAAAAAAAATCAATATGAAAGAGGATATAAACTTTTTAGAAGGCTATATAATCAGACAAAAGATATAATGAAGGATCTAGATTATTAACCTTTTATTGCTCCTGCAGCCATACCTTTAACAATATACTTTTCTAGAAAAATACAAACTATTACTAAAGGCGCAATTGAAGCTCCAGATAATGCAGCCATTGACCACCAATTAATTCCTTGAGAGCCAGTTTGTGAAGCAACCATTACTGGCAATGTTTTAGCATCGGTACTTGTCAAGAGAGCTGCAAATAAATACTCATTCCAACATAAAACTAGTGATAAAATAAATGCTGAAACAATACCTGGTATTACTATTGGCAATACTATTCTTATAAAAGATCCCCAAACTGTTTCACCATCTACTAGTGCAGCTTCTTCTAATTCTATTGGTACAGCATTAAATTGGTCTCTCATAATCCAAATAACTATTGGAAGGACTGTTAAAGTATAGAGTAAAATTAAACCTATTCTAGTATCTAAAAAATCTAATTCTCTATATAATACTAATACAGGCATTGCTAATACAACTGGGGGTAGTATTAGTTGTGATAAAAAAAAGAATGAAATATCAGGATTTCTCATAGGTCCAAATTTATAATTAAATCTACTTAAGCCATAAGCTGCTGTAGTTCCTAAAAAAACTGCTAGAGCAGAAGCACAAGTAGAAATTATAAAAGTATTAAAAAATCGTTTAAGAAATTCATCTCTTACTGTAGATTCATTAAAAATCGTGTCAGGAGACATTCCCAGTGATCTTAATCCCTTCCATCTTGGCACAAAATCAATCCAAGGTAATATATCGCCTCTTTGTACATTAGGGGCAATTTTAAAAGTTGTAGTAATTGTCCAAAATATTGGAAAAAGACAAATAAATGCCCATAAAATTAATAATGAATATATTATAATTCTTTCTGAATATTTATTGTTCACGATGGTCTCTCCATCCATCTATTAATTATTTTAATAAAAATGGTCATAAAGATAACAATGCATATTAAATAAACAAAAGCTAAAAGTGTTCCATATCCAACATTGGACCTATCTCTATATTCTCTAAATATAAAACTAGTAACTGAGTCAGTTGCTCCCCCTGGACCTCCGCTCGTAACATTAATAATTATATCAGCTATTTTAAGTTTAAATATAATTCTAATTAATATAGCAGTAAGAGAAACCGGCAGCATAATTGGAAAAATTATTTTCCAAAACATTGGCCATTTTGATGCTCCATCAACCTTAGCGGCTTCAAGAATTTCTTTAGGCAAACCTTGTAATCCAGCTAATAACATAATCATCATAAAAGGAATATAAGTCCAACTATCCATAACCATTATAGATATCTTAGCTATCTCTGGTGTTGAAAAAAAAGCAGGTGATTCCCATCCAAGAGTTTTAGCTAATTTAGTTATAGGTCCAAATCTAACTTCTAACATAGACTTTCCAACCATCCAACTTACAGCAACAGGACTTAGCATTAATGGTAAAAGAAATGATACTCTAAAAAATTTTCTTGCAACAATATTAGCATTTAGAAGCAAAGCTAATCCAAAGGCTATTGCAAACTCTACAATAACAAAAAAAATATAAATTAACATATTGTAAAGAGCGTTCCAATAATATGGATCAGAAAGCATTTGATAAAAATTATCTAAACCATTAAATTTCCTTCCTTCAAAGGAACTTAAATTCCAATCTGTAAAAGAAACATATAAACCAAAAATTAAAGGAAAAATTACTATAGAAATTATGAATAAAACTGCAGGTATAACAAAAAGAGATCTTTTTCCTTTTTCACCATAAATTAAAACGCGTGAATATCCTATAGAAATTCCCCAAAAAATATAAGCATATAAAACTGGTCTCCAAGTATCAAAACCATAAGTTATAGTTTCATTAATCTTCAAATACTGAATTAATGCTAAAAGTATCATTAAAGAAAAAGATCCCCAAACCAATAATTTACCAATAAATTTTTTTGTAGGATTTATTACTAAAGGCTCTACTACATAAAGAGGATCTCTAGGATTTATCTTTATATTATTCATTTTTTGTAAGAGTCTAATACTAAATAATATTAAAAAAAAATCTAGCGGCTATAAAGCCGCTAGATAAAAAATAAATTATAAACCTAATGAAGCTTTATAAAGCTTAATTTGTTTATCTCTGCCTATTTGATCAGTAATTTTTTCCCATGCTGCAGCAATATTATCTGCACCAGTTTGAGCATCATACTGACCAGCATAAATTTTTGCTAGTTCATCTTCTGCAACACTGTAATATTGGAAGATACCAGGAATTCGTGGTTCAATTGCCGCGTTTGGATGGTTATAAGAATTTGCTTCAGAAGCTAAATAGTTCTCAGCGAATTCTTGACTATAACCTGCTCCAGTCCACTCACTAGTATTAAAATGACTATTACGATATGGTTGGAATCCAGAAGGATACATTGAACACCATAGTGATAGATCTTTTCCTCCAATATGAGCTGCAGCAGACCATGCTGCCTTTCTCTTAGTAGAGTCAGAATCAACTGTAGCCATTACATATACACCCCATCCAATGTAAGCCATATTAGGAGCATAGTTTGGTCCACTTGACAGCGTTTCCCACTTACCAGCATTATGATTCCATACGTCATCAGAGCCTGGAAGAATATCAAATGCAACATTACCTGCGATAAGAGAATTATCACTAGTATTAGCATTAGATCCTATATCACCCCACCAAGACAACATTGAACCAGTTCCAGCTAAAAATTGTTGGAAACCAGTAGTTCCAGGATCAGCATTAATTTGATCTGGTGGTTGCGCATCAATAACATCTAATACATCTTGAATTGCTCTTACCCAAGCAGCATTATTTACACGAGGTTTCATTGTATCAGGATCAAATAAAAATGCTGGATCGTTTGGATGCTTAGCATAAGCCGTAGCTCTACTTCCTAAGAAATAGAAACCAAATCCACCCCATCCTTTTAAAGGATCAAGATAACCATACGCATCCATGCCATCAATTTTTTTACCTTTTAAGAATTTTGTTACCTCTTGAACTTTTTGCCAAGTATTAGGCACTTCCCAATTTCCAGAATGACCCTCATCTTTCCAAGCTTTAGCTAAATCTGCATTACTAAAATAATCAGTTCTATAGTTAAAGTTGTGACAGTCACCGTCTATAGATATACGATATGTTTTTCCTTCCCAAGTTCCTACTGGAGCCTTAAGATATCCAACATAGTCATCCATATCTATTTGTTGTGCTACCCAACCAGGCATTTCTGAAGCCATACCTTTTCCACAAACATCCCCTTCAAAAGGAGCACCCATTTCAATAATGTCAAAGTCAACTGTACCAGTTGCAATTGATTGTTGTAAACGAGCATTATAATCTGCTTGAGCTAAATCAATCCAATTGATTTCAGCACCTGTGTATTTTTCCCATGGTTTTAAGAAACCACGAAATAACATGTTGTGTAAGTTTTGGTTGTTTAAACCCATAAAATTAAGTTTAACTCCTTTAAACTCACCTTCTTTTACATTTTCCTTTGTTGCTCCGAGTGTCATTTCTCCAACCTTTTGCCAATCAGCATCAGTAGGTGATCCAACACCAACACCTGGAACTTGTAGAATAGCAGCTCTTAAATCATCAGCAGCAAAAGCAGTATTTGCTACAGATGCAAGACCACCACTCATAGCTGCTGCTGCACCAGCTCCAGCCACACCTTTTAAAAAGGTACGTCTATTTGCTTTAGATGCTGCAATAGCATATTCGTAAAGTGATTTTTTCATATTTCCTCCCTAAAATATGTTTTATTAAAAAGAAACTATTCTAACAAAACTAAAAAAACAAGGAACTTTATTTACAATTGTCTTGATTTTTTAACTAAATCATTAATAATTTTGAAGATTATACAAGAATATTAGTAATTTAATAATGTTTATTCAAAAAAAACTAGGAAAATCAAATATCAGTTTGTCTCCTATTGGGTTTGGAGGAGCTCCTATTGGTGATTTATTTGAAAAACTTGGAGATGAATTATGTTATCAAACTATAGAAGAATGTCATAAATCAGGAATCAATTTTTATGATACATCCCCTTTATATGGTTATGGTTTGAGTGAGACCAGAATTGGAAAATATTTAAGTACAATTAAAAGGGATAAATTTATTTTATGCACTAAAGTCGGAAGATATTTAACTCCTGAAGAGCCATCAAAAATCAATAGAGGAGTTTTTAAGGGAGGTTTAAATTATATTCCTAATTTAGACTATACATATGACGGTGTAATGAAATCTTTCGAGCAATCCTTATCCCGACTTGGTTTGTCTGAAATAGATGTTTGTTTAATTCATGATGTAGATAAGTGGACACATGGAGATGAAATGGAAAAGTATTTTAAAATTGCAATGGAGGGAGCATATAAAGCTTTATCAAAATTAAAAAGTGAGAACGTAATTAAAGCAATAGGGATAGGAGTTAATGAGACCGAGATGTGTTTTAGATTTGCTAAAGCAGGTGATTTTGATTGTATGATTTTAGCAGGTAGATATACATTATTAGAACAAGGAGGTCTTAAAGACTTTTTTCCTTTAGCAGTTCAAAAAAATATAGGAGTTATATTAGCAGGAGTTTATAATTCAGGTATTTTAGCTAAAGGTATAAATCCAAATTCTACTTACGATTATGGTAAGATTCCCAAACACATAGAAGAAAAATATTTAAAAATTGATAAAATTTGTAAAGAATATAATGTACCTGTGGCTGCAGCAGCATTACAATTTTGTAATGCAAATCAAGCTGTATCTACAATGATTTTAGGAATGGATAGACCTTCTCAGATACAGGAAAATATTGATTTTTTTAATTTTAAAATAGATAAGGAATTTTGGCTAGAGCTCATTAAAAACAATTTAATTGATCCTGAATCTCCAATACCAAATAATTGAATGGAAATATTGTAAATGTTAGGTAAAAAATTTGCAGCAAGACTCAATTCTTTTAATTCTAAACCAGAATTATATTGGACAAATAAATCAAATTTTACTGCTTCGGATCTTATTGATAGAGCTTCTACAGTCAAAGGTCTAACAGATTTAGACTTAAATTTTCCAGATCACACTTCTGAAAATCTAAAGGAAACTATTGATTGTATTTCTGATAAAGGATTAAATGTTAATGGTTTTGCTATGCGATATTATACAAATCCTCAATTTAAACTTGGAGCATTTACAAACCCTGATGACAAAATTCGCCAAGAAGCTATTGATCTAACAAAGAAAGGTATTGATTGTGCTAGAGAAGCAAACTGCAATCTAATGACTATTTGGTTAGGTCAAGATGGCTTTGATTATAGTTTTCAAGCTGATTATAAAAATTTATGGCAAAAAGAAATTGAAGGAATTCGTGAAGTGGCATTACATGATCCAGAATGTAAAATAAGTATTGAATATAAACCAAATGAACCAAGGTCCTATTCACTTTTATCTAATTTAACATCAACATTGCTTGCAATATCTCAAGTAGGTTTGAGTAATTTGGGTGTTACATTAGATTTTGCCCATCTCCTTTATGCTAATGAGCAACCTGCTTTTGCTGCTGCTATGGTTTCAAATTCTTCCAGGTTATTAGGAGTGCACCTTAATGATGCGTATGCAAAAAGAGATGATGGTTTAATGGTTGCTTCAGTACACTATCAAGCAACAGTAGAATTATTATATCAAATTACTAAAGATGGTTATGATGGTGTTCTTTATTTTGATACATTTCCTAATGTTACTAATCTTGATCCAGTAAAGGAATGTGAAACAAATATAAATACAGTAAGGCAAATTTTGAAAGTAGTTGACCATCTTTTAGCCGATAAAAAATTATCCGAATCAATAAAAAATCAAGATCCTATAACTTCTCAACAAATTTTTAATCATGCTCTCAGTAAACTGAATATTAATTAATAATGAATAAAAAAAATGGTGTAGTTGTAGTTGGAAGTTTGCATTATGATATTATGTTAAATGCTTCCCATCAACCTAAAAAAGGTGAAACAATTATAGGAAAAAATTGGTTCACAAAATTTGGAGGAAAAGGAGGCAATCAAGCTATTGCATCCTCATCTTATAATACTCCAACAAAAATAATAAGCGCAGTAGGCGATGATGATTTTGGTAAATATATTTTAGATATTTTGAATGCTTCTCAAGTCAATTCTGATTTTATTCAAATTATTAATGAAGAAAAAACAGGTATAAGTGTAGCAATATCTGATAATGATGGGGAGTATGGAGCAGTTGTAATTTCTGGAGCTAACTTCAAAATAAATCCTGATATATTAAATAATTCATTAGTTTGGCAAAATTCTAAAATCTTAATGCTTCAAAATGAGGTCAATGAAGAACTTAATATTTTAGCTGCAAAAAAGGCTCAAATGAAAGGTTTAAGGGTTTGTTTAAATGCATCTCCACCAAAAAAATTAAGTCACGATTTGATTAGTAATATTGATATATTAATAATTAATCAGATTGAGGCCGAAGTAATTTCTCAGGAAAAAATATCTAGTATAAAAGAAGCTCAAAATATATCCAAAAAATTAACAAACCAATTTAGCATTATAATTATTACTTTAGGAGAAGAGGGGGTCATAGTTTGTGAAGAAAATAATGAACCTATTCATTTACCTGCTAAAAAGATTGACGTGGAAAGCACGCATGGTGCGGGAGATGTTTTTGCCGGTATATTTTGTGCAGCATTGGCATCAAATGATGATCTATTAACAGCTATAAAATTAGCTAACGATAAAGCCGCCTTTCATGTTTCTAAATAATTAGGTATAAACTTATAATAATATGAAAAAAATTAGTATTTTAGGAATATTTGTAGCTGATCTTGCTTTTTTTTCTAATAAAATTCCTTTGAAGGGAGAAACTATTTTAGGAGAGGATTTTGTTGTAGGTCCTGGGGGAAAGGGGTCTAATCAAGCAGTTGCTGCAGCTAAAGCAGGAGGTAGTGTAGATTTTATTTCTAAAATAGGTAGTGATCAATATGGTGAAATGGCCAAAAAAATTTATCAAGAATCTAATGTTGGAAGTAAAAATGTTTTTATAACAAA
>CEUZ01111214.1_pt1 | contig 11610 bp, 9 predicted proteins | sample 361511 | NCBI WGS metagenome assembly CEUZ01 (sample SAMEA2622822, study PRJEB7988) | marine metagenome | biome: marine biome (ENVO:00000447); feature: surface water layer (ENVO:00002042); material: "saline water (ENVO:00002010), including plankton (ENVO:xxxxxxxx)" | depth 5 m
ATACTACCAGGACATGGAGGTATCCTAGACAGACTCGACAGCATTGTTTTTCCACTTGTAATAATCTATTATTGTGCTCTACTGGCAGGCCTATGAAAAACATAGTTATCTTAGGATCAACTGGCTCAATTGGCAGGCAAACTCTTGAAATCATACGGGAGTTCCCCAAGTATTTTAATGTACTGGGCTTAGCCGCTTGGAATAATACTGATCTTCTGCATAGGCAGATTAAAGAATTCTCCCCATCATATGTTTTTTATAATCAGCAAGCACTTGTTCCCCTAACTGAAAAACAAGCTTTCATACCCATGGAGGAAATGGTTTGTAGCCCAGATGCTGATTTAATAATGATAGCTACCACTGGCAAAGCCGGATTATTACCACTTGTTAAAGCATTAGAACAAAATAAAGATATCGCATTTGCAAACAAGGAGCCTCTTGTTATGGCAGGCGAATATATCAAGCAGCTAAGGGAAAATCATTCAGGGTTTTTCCTACCCGTGGACAGCGAACCAAGTGCCATTTGGCAGTGTTTAGAAAGTTCACTCTCAGAACTGGCGCACGTCACTATAACTGCGTCAGGAGGACCTTTTCGCAACCGACCACATTCCAGTCTCGAAAATGTTACCCCAGAACAAGCCTTAAAACATCCCACATGGTCAATGGGCAAACGAATTACAATTGACTCTGCGCTTCTCATGAATAAAGGCTTTGAAGTAATTGAAAGCCGGTGGCTATTTGATATTAGCTGGGATAAAATCAACGTTGTACTCCACCCTCAAAGTATTGTCCACTCAATGGTTACCTTTATCGATGGGTCGGTAAAAGCGCTTCTTTGTCCTCCAAATATGCGAATACCTATTCAATACGCATTATCCTATCCAAAACGCTTACCCATTATTTCTGAAAAAGTAACCGATCCTGTAGATTTTGGCACCTTGAATTTTGAACCTCTTGATATCGAAAACTATCCATGCTTCAAGTTAGCCATACATGCAGGCAAACAAGGGCAAACTTTTCCAGCGGTACTCACTGCTTCAGATGAAGTAGCAGTTGAATCATTTCTGCAAAACCGAATCAAATTTACTGATATACCTAAACTACTAGAAACAGTACTAGCAGAACATACCCCAACGTCAGCATTTTCATTACAATCCATATTGAGTGCGGATCAATGGGCTCGAACAAGAACCGAAGAACTGGCTAAACAACTCAACTAACTGTGTCAATTACTGATATCCTCACATTCTTATTAATCCTGAGTGTTCTGGTCTTTATCCATGAGGCCGGTCATTTTACTATCGCGAAATTGTTTAAAATTAAAGTCCAAGAGTTTGGAATAGGGTTTCCTCCCAAACTTCTGGGTTTTACATACAGACAAACCACCTATTCATTAAATGCTCTGCCATTTGGAGGATTCGTAAAACTACCTGAGACAGAGATGGCTCCATCAAGTACTTCCAGGTTAATTTCTGATGTTGCACCTTGGCAAAGACTATGCGTACTCAGTGCTGGTCCCATTATGAACATCATTTTCGCCATAGTTCTATTCACGGCTCTGTTCATTTTTCCCCACGATACCTACACGGGAACCATTGTAATCACAGAAGTATCAGAAAATTCACCTGCGTATGATGCAGGCCTTCAAACAGGTGACCAAGTGCTCGCAATAAATGGATTAAGTATCGATAATTTTGAATCTATTCATAATCAAATAAACTCAACCAAAGGAAAATCATCAAAATGGGAAGTGCTACGAGGACAAAACATATCGACACTTATCATTACCCCTCGGATCAATCCTCCATCAGCTGAAGGCCCTATTGGGATTAAAATAACATTAGCAAATATAACCTCGACTAAAACATCTCATGCCCTTCTACCTTCAATTGTCTTAGCTATAGAACACCTTTCCAGTACATTGGGTTTTATACAAACTGAAGTGTCCCACTGGATTCAAGGAACAGCTAAACCACAATTAACCGGACCAATCGGGATAGCCCAAGTAACTGGTGAAGTAGCAAAAACAGGTCTGGTACCTCTTATCGAACTTACAGCCCTACTAAGTTTGAATCTGGCTATTTTGAATATCCTGCCTATTCCAATGCTTGATGGTGGCCGAATGGTCTTCGTATTGTTTGAAATAGTAACTAGAGGCAGAAAAGTTCCTAAAGATAAAGAAAACATTGTCCACGCTTTTGGATTACTCCTTCTTGTTGGTATAATCATATTAATAACATTTCAGGATATAGCGCGACTACTCAGGGGAGAAAGCATACTAGGCTAACGCTCGATAAAACACTGAAGGATACCATGATCAAAAGAAGAGTCAGCCAGAAAATCAGGGTTGGGAACGTTTATGTAGGAGGAGATGCCCCTATCAGCGTTCAAACAATGACTAAAACAGACACACGAGATGTAAAAGCCACCGTTAAACAAATTCACGAACTTACAGAACTTGGCTGCGACATCGTGCGACCTGCGGTTCCTGATAAAGAAGCAGCTGTAGCGTTAGGACTGATCAAGAAACAAATTAAAATCCCTCTGATTGCTGACATCCATTTCCACCATGAACTAGCACTGGAAGCTATTAAACAAGGAGTTGACGGTCTACGCCTAAACCCTGGTAACATCCGAGATCCACAAAAAGTCACCTCAGTAGTAAAAGCTGCGAAGGAACGGCAAATACCAATACGGATAGGAGTGAACTTTGGAAGCCTTCCCCCAGTGGGTCAAATCGGGAAAACACGTGGCAAGCACCGCTTGGCAGACGGGGTCAATCTTCTCAGCAAGGGAAAGAACAATGACACCTATTCTGTTGTAGATCATATGGTGGATACTGCTTTATGGGAAATATCTATATTAGAGTCTTTAGATTTCGACCTCATCAAAGTATCGCTCAAGGCATTTGATGTAGATACAACTGTAGAGTCGTATAGAAGGTTGTCAAAAATAGTACCTTACCCCTTGCATCTAGGTATAACGGAAGCAGGAGTTGCTAAAGCAGGCTCCATAAGAAGTGCGATAGGACTGGGCATTCTTCTTTATGAAGGAATTGGGGATACGATCCGAGTTTCCTTAAGCGATGACTCCAAAGAAGAGATTGATGCTGGCATAAATATACTCAAATCCTTAGATCTCAGAAAACAAGGAACCACTCTCATAGCCTGTCCCTCTTGTGCACGAGCAGATATTAATGTTGTCGCGTTAGCTAATAAAGTTGATGAATTACTAAAAAGCTGCGATAAAAATATCAAAGTCGCCGTCATGGGCTGTGAAGTAAATGGGCCAGGAGAAGCAAAGGATGCGGATGTAGGTATAGCAGGAGGAGTTGGGAAAGCAGTGATTTTTATCAAGGGACAAAAAAAACGCGTTGTGGATGAAGCTGATATGTTGTCTGCACTTATGGAAGAAGTGGATCTGCTAGAGGTCGAATAGTCAAACGTCTCAACAGAATAATCTAGACCAAAATGCAACAACAGATTGATCTCACTAACATTAAAGTACTCACATTCGATTGTTATGGTACTCTGATCGATTGGGAAACTGGCATTTCAGAAGCATTGACCCAGCTGCTGGCAAAACACAAGCTCACTATTGACCCGAAATCTCTTCTTCAAATGTATGCTACGCACGAATTGGCAGAAAGAAACAAACCCTACCAAAGTTACAGAACGCTACTTCGCAACGTAGTTAACAGTATCTTTTCTGAATTTGCACTGGAAGCATCCGATGATGAGCAAGATTTTCTGCCGGACTCAATCAAAAACTGGCCACCTTTTACAGATACAGTGAAATCCTTAAATTTCCTCCATCAAAAATATCAACTCGGAGTGATTTCGAATATAGATAATGACCTCTTTGAAATTTCTCACGGTAAAATACCCATTCCTTTCAGCTGGATTGTAACGGCAGAGCAAGCCCAGTCATACAAACCAAATCTAGCTCCCTTCACCCTTGCTCTAAAAAAAATTCCTTATCCAAAAGAAAACATTCTCCATATTGCTGAAAGTAACTACCATGACATCGCACCTGCCAAACACTTAGGCATCAAATCCGTTTGGGTAAGACGACAGGAAATTTCTAACGCAACACTTAAGTCATCAATAAATCCTGACATGGAAGTATCTGATCTAGCATCTCTTTGCAATCTTCTCTAACACAGCTCTTATAACATACCAACGCTAATATAGACCCATAGGAGGAATCACTGATGAACACTAGGAATGTAATTACCCACACTGGTAAAGACCTCATCAAGATCCTTGATGAGGAAATCAATGATCTCCATAAATACTTTTCAAACCTATCACCCGCACTGTTTTCGAAATCCAGTAGCGCGGACGGATGGACAAACGCAGACGTCTTAAGTCATATCACAATGGGTGCATTAAGCTATCATATGTATCTTTCTCGAGCACTAGAAGGCATGCTGGATCCACCAGAGGGCTTACCTGGTCCCAAGAAAGGCTATCTTCAGCCAGATGTATCTACAACAATATTGGAATCAACTACGCAACTTAAGTATGACAATGTGTCGACCCTAATAGATATGTTTGGGGCAAATTGTAAGAAATTACATGTACTCCTTTCAACTATTGGAGATGATGAATGGGATAAACCTGTATACCATCGCTTAGGCAATACCACTGTTCGGGGACTTCTACTATATAGAATTAGCGAAGTATGCCTTCACGCTTGGGACATAAAATCTTCTATTGAATCCATTCCTCGTCTGCACCCTCGTACTATCCATCCCCTTCTTGAAAGAGTTCCAGGATGGCTGGACTGGGTATTCAAACCAGGCTATACCAAAGGCAATCGTTCAGCATGCTACCACTACCATGTAATAGGTCCTGTTACAACGTTTTGGGAAATCACTATCGCTGAGGACAGTTTCATCATTCTTGATAAACCGTCGGCCAATCCTACTCTCACCTTTGAATCAGACTCACAAACAGCAATTCTATTCCTTGCAGGACGACTCAAAGCAGACAAACTTATTAAAGAACACTTACTCACTGTAAAAGGCACCGAGGAAGACCTTGGGGTATTCCAGCAATCGTACACTTCAATCTAGAACGGGCAAAAAAGACCCAGTGATATGCTGTCTTCTTGAATCCCGTTCTTCACTAAACTGTCCACGGAATAACCTTGAGAATTCCTAGCAGGTTTTTCAGCCTTCTGTTATCCTAATGAACAGCTAGTACCCTATACTGTCTTAGGTTTACCAATCATGAAAACGTCATTCCTATTCGGCAAGACAACCCGAGAAACTCCTTCAGAGGCTCAAATCCGGAGTCATCAGTTAATGGTGAGAACAAGTATGATTCAATCGGTCGCTTCAGGAATTTACTCCTATATGCCTCTAGCCCTGCGCTCCATGCAAAAAATTGAGCACATTATCAGAGAGGAAATCGGCAATGCAGGAGGACAAGAGGTTCTACTCCCTACTCTCCATCCAGTGGAACTGTGGGAGAGCACTGGTAGATCCGAAGCATTTGGGGACAACCTATTCCGAACTAAAGACCGAAGAAATAGAGGATTGGTTCTAGCTCCAACACATGAAGAAGTGATGACCAATCTGGTTAAATTTAATATAAGCAGCTATCGGGATTTGCCTATTATTTTATACCAGATCCAAACCAAGTTTCGTGATGAACCACGTCCTAGGGCAGGGTTAATGAGAGTACGCGAATTTGACATGAAGGACGCATATTCCTTTGACATCAACAGTGAGGGGCTAGATGTTTCATACCAAAAAATGAAACAAGCCTACAAAAATATTTTCAGCAGATGTGGGCTGTCCACCATACCAGTTGAAGCAGACAGTGGAGCTATTGGTGGAAAAGATTCTCAAGAATTCATCCTTCCAGCTGAAAGTGGAGAAGATCTCGTCCTTTCATGCCCCAACTGTGAATATGCCGCCAACGTGGAACGAGCGGAAGGAACTATACCCTCACCACCGACTCAAGACCAACTGCCAATAAAGGAAGTAGCAACACCAAACCAAAAAACCATACCTGGGCTATGTAAATTTCTGAATATAGAACCTATCAATACATTAAAGGCTCTATTCTATACGGCAGACGGTGAAATCGTCTTTGTCGTTACCCGAGGAGACCTGGAAGTAAATGAGATCAAGCTTAAGAATTTGCTAAAAGTGAGTGACCTCCGTTTGGCTAATAACACGGAAGTTGAAAACAAGGGCTTGATAGCTGGATCAGCGGGACCTATGGGAATAAAAAACATTAAACTAGTTGGAGATTCCTCTATTACTAAAGGTTCTAATTTTGTTATAGGTGCTAATAAACACGATTTTCACCTCCTTAACGTAAACTATGAACGGGATTTTGTGGTCGATATTCTTGGTGACATTACCAAGACAGAAGAAGGACACGGTTGTCCATCGTGCGGAGGCACACTGAAAGAAATCCGTGGTATCGAAGTGGGGCATATTTTTAAGCTAGGAACATTTTTTTCGGAAGCTTTGGGATGCTTGTACCTCAATGATAAAGGAGAGCAACTCCCGGTACATATGGGATGCTACGGTATCGGGGTTGGTAGACTTCTGGCAGCTGCAATCGAACAAAATCATGACGACAAAGGTATCATTTTTCCGATTTCTATAGCACCATTCCACATTCACCTGGTCAGCTTGAACACTGAAAAAGAAGAGGTTGTACACCAATCTAATGCCCTGTATAAAGATCTTACTCAAACTGGCTATCAAGTACTCTACGATGATAGAGCTGAATCACCAGGCGTAAAGCTCAATGACGCCGACTTATTAGGCCTACCTATCCGCATAATTACCAGCAACCGAAACTTCAACAACGATTGTGCTGAAGTGAAATTACGAAACGAGAAAGATAGTAAAATAATACCCATTAAAGACATCTCTGCAACCATTGAAAACATACTCCAAACAACAGGTTAGGAGTGATAATTGAATACAGGTACAAATAAAATTTTTACCGCTGAAATGCTTCGCAGTTTCTCTGAAACCTGTCTCCAATCAGTTGGAACACACAAAGCTGACAGTGTCATTATTGCGGACAATATGGTGCAGGCCAATTTACGAGGAGAGGATTCCCACGGGGTTCAATTGCTTCCTATCTGGGTGAAGCGTATCAACCATGGTGGAATCAAGACAAACGTCACCATGGAGTTAGTTGAAGATCACCCCTCAACAGCTCTTCTGAATGCCAATGACGGTATCGGGCAAGTTGCTGCAGTACAGGCTATGCACCTCGCTGTAAAAAAAGCTACTCAGACAGGATTTGCACTTGTTGGTGTCCAACATATAAGTAGCTATACCAATGCCAAACATTCCACCATGATTGCTCTCGATCACAAAATGATTGGATTTAGCATGTCAAATGCCAACCCCATACTATTTGCTCCCGGAGGTATAACCCACAGAATTGGTACCAACCCAATTGCCTTTGCAGTACCGGCAAAACATGAATTCCCAGTAGTATTGGACATGTCGACAGCAGTTGTCGGCCACGAACGAATTCGAGAAGCAGTACGCCAAAACATCCCCATCCCTTCTGAATGGGGAGTAGATAAAGCAGGCAACCCAACGAATGACCCTAACGACATATGGGAGGGAGGTTCACTCAATCATTTTGGGGGCTATAAAGGATTCGGCCTAGCAGTAATCATTGAAGCATTAACAGGTGTCCTAATGGACGCAGGGTTTACTACTGGAGTATCTGAGTGGTTTCCTTACGAAAATATTGAGGACAGGGGTAAGCTGTTTGGAGCATTAAATATAGAGCATTTCATTAATTACGATACATTCACATCCCGTGTGGACACATTAATACGAGAAGTAAGAGCCAGTAAATTGGCACCTGGGTTTGAACGAATCTATTTGCCGGGAGAAAAAGGATTTCTTGAATCCAATAAGAGAACATCTCAAGGAATTCCATTGGATGCCAGAATGGTTGAACAGTTGGAGGCCCTAGCTCTAGAACTCAACGTATCCAAATTAAATTCACTCAATAGCACAGAGTAAAATTATGGTAAATAGTCGTGAACATATCTATGTTAATGCTGAAAGTATAAAAGCTTTTGCGATAAGAGCGTTTATGGCTGTCGGAGTTTCTCAATACGATGCTGAGATAACTACCAATTCGATGTTACAGGCAGCACTTCGAGGAGAAGGCGATCATGGAATGCGTCTTGTCGCTACCTGGATCAACAAAATCAAGGCTGGCGGAACAAATCCCAAAACCCCTATCTCAATTATTCAAAACCATACTTCCACAGCATTAATTGACGCCAATGCTGGCATAGGAGCCGTTGCAGCAGCAAAAGCAATGGAAATGGCGATAGAAAAAGCAAGCAGCAGCGGAGCTGCGTTTGTAGGAGTCCGTAATTCTAATAGTTATGCTAATGCCAAATATTATCCGATGATGGCCCTTGAATCAAAAATGATTGGTTTTACTTTCAGTAATTCTATTCCACTGATACCCCCCTATGGAGGGCTAACGCCAAAAAGTGGAACAAATCCTATCGCATTTGTTGTTCCCTCCAAAAACGAACTCCCTGTCATATTAGATATGTCTACCGCAACTATGGCATTCGAACGGTTGAGAGTATATGCCAGCCTCGGTAAAAAAGTTCCACCCGGTGCAATTATTAGCTCCACAGGTCACACTATTGACGATCCTACGCTGCTTGAAAAAAAGGGGTTTTTAAAAGGTGCTGTGCTGCAAGCTGCCGGAGGATACAAAGGGTTTGGCCTTTCTTTGATGATCAATTTAATGACTGGTGTACTTTTTGATGGTGCTTTTATGGATGACCTCCGTGAATTCACTCCTGCAGACGAGACTGAGAAAGTCAGCTTCGTTCTGGGGGCTATAAATATAAACCATTTCATGCCTTATGATCGCTTCATTGAGCGCATGGATGAATTTATCCTGTCAATTAAAGACTCAGACCTGGCATCAGAAGTGGATCAAATATATCTTCCAGGAGAAAAGGGTTCCATAAGATATAAGGCACGCCTCAAAGAAGGAATCCCGCTAGATTCTCCAACGATAGAAACATTAAGTGCTATGGCAAAAGAACTAGGGATAGAAGGCATCCCTGGAAAGATTTAACGTCTATGATTGTTTAAGAGCTCGTTCTTTCTCGGTAGCAACATCATCGACTTTACGATTCTTAGCATCAATAATTACACCGTATTTATCTTTCGCTCTTTTCACAGTAATCTTTTCTTCAATAACGTCTTCCAAGACCAGCTTAGGATCACGAAGATAGGAATTACCCCATCCCCCTGCACCAGACCAGTCAAACCGAACACGATCCCCTTTATTCACAGTGGTAATGAATTTACCTTGTTCAGGTCGGGACTCTGTATCTCTCCCCATATTTATTATTATCTTGGACGGTCTTCCAGGATCACCTCCCATTAAACCGTATGGCGGGTAATGCATTCGATCGGCACGAACTTGCAATAGTGTTTCATCCATCAAGAATTCGTATTCCCTCACCTGACCAATACCACCACGAAATTCCCCAGCACCTTCACTATCCTCAGTAAAGCCGTACTCAACGATCTTAAGAGGTTGTTCGGCTTCTATCTGTTCAACTGGGATATTTGACATATTCCCTAAGCCTGCCGTATGAGCGTCACCAGATTCAATTCCATTTTGGCCACCTCTTGCTTGCTCGTTGTAAAAATCTAAAAATAGCCAAGGCTTCCAAGGGGCTGTACTTTTGTCATATCCAGACATACTGACTCCTAGTTCGCATCCTCCAGGACAAGCTGGAATTAAGTCAGGCATCATCTGAGAAAATGCTCCAAATACCGTCTGAGCTACTCGGAAATATCCTAAAGTTCTGGCAGCAACTGGTGCTGGAGGCAATGGATTCACGAACGTACCTTCAGGAGCAGTAACGTGCATCGGTCTAAAATATCCTGCTGTATTAGGCACATCGACACCCATAGCTCCCATTACACATTTCAAAACAGCAAAGCTAATAGACCGTGTAGTCGCCATGACGGGCTGAATAGCCCCCTTGCACTGCGGCGAGGTTCCATCAAAATCGAGATACAATTGGTCTCCAGATTTTTTCAAGGTAGCAGTAATAGCTATCGGTTTGTGCTCTATGCCGTCACTATCAATATGGTCAGTAAAGGTCCACTCACCATCAGGCATAGTTTGAATAGTCTTGCGTGTAAGTGTCTCTGTGTAATCGAGTAATTCCTCAACATAACCTTCTAGTTGCTCCAGACCATGTCGTTTTACAAGTAAGCCGTATTCTTTTTCTCCGTAATGTAGTGATGCAATATTACCAGTAAGATCTCCTAGAACCTTATCAGGAACTCTAACTGCTTTTTCCAAGAGACGAAATAAGGTATCGTTCGCTACACCTCTCTCGTAAAGTTTCAAAGGAGGAATACGAAGGCCTTCCTGATAAATCTCTGTGCTGTCACATGCGTTGCCACCCGCCACTCGACCACCGATATCAGTATGGTGGCTCATTGCACAGGTATAACCCAGTAATCTACCATCCATATACATCGGTTTATATAAGAAAATATCCGGAAGGTGACTACCGCCTTCGTATGGGTCATTAGAACACAGGATGTCTCCTTCGAAAATCCTGCCTTCATAACGCTCTAAACAAGCATGTAACGCAGGCATCATTCCTCCTAGGTGGACCGGTTGGCACATTCCTTGGCCAATAAGCTCACCATTAGCAGAAAGTAATGCTGTTGAAAAATCAAGACCCGTTCTGACCACTGAAGATCTAGAAGTCCGTATTACTGTTAAAGCCATCCCGTCAGCAATACCATCAAGGGCATTCTTTAAAACTTCTAACCTAGTAAGGTCGGTTGATTTTGACATTTCGTCCCCCTTGCAAATACTCTGAATAGGCAGGCAATTGATCCAATCTTAACACTTTATAAGAACCAGGTATATGTAACAAACTGGAGTATACTCTACACCACTAATCTATTATGATGGGGAAACAAGTCTTTGCAGGAGGTCACTATGTCAGACATATATGACGAGATAGGAGTACGTAAAATCATCAATGCTAGGGGTGCCTCCACAAATTTAGGCGGAGTGCTCCTTAATGACAAAGTAATGGAAGCTATGAACATAGCGAACCAAAACAATGTCGACATGGACGAACTTTTCCATAAATCTGGCCAAGCAATTGCTAGGTTAATTGGAGCTGAATCCGCTTTCGTAACTTCAGGATGTTTCGCAGGACTAGTTCAAGGGGCAGCAAGTATCATGAGCGGAACCAATCCAAAGTTCATCCGGCAAATACCTGATACAACCGGTATGAAAAACGAATTCTTGATCCAAAAACAGATGAGATATCTGTATGATCACTGTATTCAACTGGCTGGAGGGAAGCTGATAGAAGTTGGTTCAAGTGACGGAGCAACGATTGATGAGTTGAGCAAAGCAATCGGTCCACAAACTGCAGGTATTCTTCATCCAGTTCATATGGAAAACGTTCCAGGAACAATCCCATTGGATCAAATTGTTGCATTGGGCAAAACTAAGGATATAGCAGTCCTTGTAGATGCTGCATTCCAATATTACCCTTCCAGCCATTTTGAATCGATTA